>Ga0180435_10004021_pt1 | contig 14570 bp, 12 predicted proteins | sample SS_ome_3_FD_132467 | JGI IMG/M metagenome (GOLD analysis project Ga0180435, IMG submission 132467) | Hypersaline lake sediment archaeal communities from the Salton Sea, California, USA - SS_3_S_1 metaG | ecosystem: Environmental > Aquatic > Non-marine Saline and Alkaline > Hypersaline >... | reverse complement strand
TTATACAGCACAGGGGGAATGTCGGTCAGACGGCGGGCGATGCCTCTGTCTTCATTGACCCCTTTACCGCGCGTTTCCTGGCTCACCTCACCGACTTTGCCGAAGTTGACCCAGCGGGCATTGGTGATGCCGCAGAAGCGCAGGGTGCCTTTGAGGAAGGTGGATTTTAGGGCGTTGTGGTACACGAAGCTGTAATAGCCGTTGGATACACCTGATGTGGTGATGACAGTGGCGCCCTGGATGTGGGTAAGTTTACCAATCGGTTGGGGCTTTGCATCCACGAAGGCCCAGTTGTGCAGCAGGACTTTATCGAGGAAGCCTTTCAATGTGGCGGGCATGACCTGCCACCAGATGGGGAAAAGAAAGACGAGGTGATCTGCCTGCATGATACGTTGCTGGTATTCACCGACTTTGGGATCAAGGAACTTGCCTTCACCGTAGAGGGCCAGTTCTTCGGCGGTCATACGAGGGTCAAAGCCGTCTTTGTTCAGGTCGAGTACGTCAATCTTGTGGTGATTCTTTTTCAGCTCTTCAACAAAAGCATCCAGCAGGGCGTGGTTGAAGCTTTCTTGCCAGGGGTGGTCGATGATGATCATAATATGCATAATTCCAGTCTCCTTGGGCTGCGGCCGGGGAATAAAATAAAAAAGCGGCAGCAGCAAATGATTTTCAATTGTAATGGGGAAATTGGAGATTAGTCAATCAGGCGCGTGTACCAAAAAAGACGAATTGCCCTGCGAGGGTGCAGGGCAATCGTCAATCAATTGGGAGGAGAAAAAGTTGTTTGTTAGTTGCAGCAGTGACGGCGGCCTGAGAGGCTGGCGACGAGAAGAGTGATGCCAACAATAATGAGCGGGATGCCAACGATAGCACCGACGATGGTCAGGCTGACGATGACGCCCACGAGGATCAGCAGCAGGCCGATGACGGCGGCAACGAAGCGGCCGACGAGTGAGATGATGAAGAATACCAGTTGCAAAATAGCCTTGAAGGGCCACAGAAGTACATTCAGAAAGCTTTCCATTGTGTAAGACCTCCTTGTTTGTCTCATTAATATATACGCAGGATGTGTGGAAAAGTTGCGGGAATTTGGTGATAAGTTTGGTTGACTTTTGTATCCACTCGGGAAGGACACTGGGACTGTCCTTTTGGGCGGAGCTTTCAGCAAAGCATTGAACACTGTGTTCCGCCCCTACGGTGGGCAGGAGTGGGTTGGGATGGGTAGTCTCGGAAAAGCAAAGGGACAGGTTCAATAAAAAGAACCTGTCCCTGTATGTGATTTGAATGGATCTGGTGATTATTCTACGATGATCTTGGTGTAGATGGTTTTGGTGCCGTTGATTCCGAAGAGCTCGCCGCTGGTATTCATCAACATCCAATGGGAGACGAACTCGCCGGGCTGATCGGGGGCGATGAGGTCAACGAAGATGTCGATGGTCTCACCCGGGGGAACCTGGATGGGCAGGTTGGTCTGGGCAGGGGAACCCAGGTCGTCGCCGTGGCTGAAGACAAGTTTGTACTCCAGGGTCCAGGTGGAGGTGCCGCTGTTGCGCAAGCGCCATGTTTTGGTGAAGGATTCACCAGTGCCAATGACGGTATCATCGGGGATGGTGACGTCAGCAACAAATTCGGCAGAGTCGATGAGGGGCTGGGCTTCGTTCAGATCTTTGGAAGTGGAGTCGTCGTAAGTTTTCCAGTCGAAGGTGATGCCATTGGCGGCGTCCATATCACGGAAGTGGATCATGCCAGTGCGGCCCTGGCTGGTCTTGTAGCAAACGTAGTAGTCTGTCAGATTGACCAGCCCGACAGCAGTGCTATAGGATGAGCTGTCACGGCACTGCTCAAAGAGGGGCTCGGTTTGGAAGACGAAGTTGATATCAAAGACGGCTGGGGATACAGGCAGAAAGCCCATTTGTTGGCCTGCGCCGCTGGGATCAGCTTCGACGATAAAATCACAGGCTGGGTCTTGTTCACCGGTCTGCTGGCCTGCATCCAGGTCAAAGCAGGTTTTGTAGGGTAGGAAAAAACCTTCGCCGGATGAAGCCAGGTTGGGTCCGGGTGGCAGGGGCGTAACGTCTGCGCCTTGAGCTTCCAGGGTTTGAACACCCTGGGTTTCCGCCAATCCCTGCGGGGTTGTCGCCTGGTTGGTGGTTTTGGGTGCACAGCTGCTTATCAGAAGTGCAGTTAAGAGGATCAAGAAGACAGCGATATGCTTTCTGTGTGTCATTTTTCTCTCCATATAGATACGCTTGTTCTGGGGTATATTGTACCCTCAGATAGCGGAGAAAGCAGTTTGCGAAATTGTAAGGCGGGAAGAGAAAAACCGGCCACGACAAAACGTGACCGGTTTTATATGGGTAATTGGACAAACCGGGCCGGCGTTATCAGACGAATGCTCGTCAGATAGACTCGGAATGAGAATGGGATGTTTGAGCCTCCCTCAAGCAAATACTTGAGGGAGGTTGATGAACGATGTGCCCCTGTTTTTTAGGGGATCTTCAAGACCTGACCGGGGTAGATCAGGGTCGAGGTGAGGCCGTTGTGCGCCATGATGGCCGGCCACTGCACGCCGTACATAAGGCCGATGCGGAAGAGGTTCTGTCCGGCAACGACAGTATGGGTGGTGTTACCCGGCATGAGGGTCGGGTTGGCTGTGGGGACAACGGAGCCGCTTCCGGGGATCTGCAAGACCTGGCCGACATAGATCAGCGTGGAGGCGAGGTTGTTGTAGGACTGGATGGTCGTCCACGGGATACCGAACTTGAGGCCAATGCGGTAAAGGTTGTCACCAGCCTGAACGGTGTAGGTGGTGCCTCCGCTGGGAACGCCCGGTGTGGCCGTGGGAGATCCAGGGGCGGGGGTGTTGGTGGGAACGGTGCCGCCGCTCTGAATGGTGACACTGGCATTGGTGGTACCAGCCATGACAGAGAGACCATCCATGAGCACGTCGCTTGCCAGAGGCTGCACGAACTGGAATTGGACGGCTGTGCTGGGGACTGTTGCCTTGGCTTTGAAGCTGATCTGCACTACGCCAAAGGTGCCCGTCACAGAACCGCCTAATTTGCCGGTTGCGTAAGAAATGGTGCCTGCTGCATTGTCATATTCGTTTTGAAGAACACCATCGAGGCCTCCGACCGGGGTGAGGGACTGTACCTCAAGATAGGTGGGGTCGAATTTGAGGCTCGCCTGCACAGTGTTGACCGGCTGAGAGCCGGCAGCAATCTGCACCGTCATATTGAAGGTCTGGCCGACATTGACCGTGGTTGTTGCGGGCTCCAGGGTCATAGGCACGGTGCCCGCGGACTGCGGGACGGCGAGGCCTTCATCGACAGTCTCTTCTGCTGCGGCAGCGTGTTCCACTGATTCTTCTGCCGGAGCTGGCTCGACTACTGCAACCTCTGCAGGGTCACTGGTTTTCAACAAACCGCAGCCCGAGAGCAGGATTGAGAAGACGATAAAGAGCGAAAGGGTTTTTTTCATGATTCTCCTCCTTTTCCATAATTGGAAGCTAATAATGAGAAATCAATTGCAGATACACATCGATCTCCATTGAAATCCGCACGATAGTCATAGCCTGCTGTGCCTTCGCAGGCGCCATAAGCCGCGCTAAGGATCGAAAAATCCACCGCGGTTACGTAATCATCCGTGTTGCTATCTCCTGCAAGTAGTGTACCAACTTGCAGGGTGTTTTGTCCACTTTTTAGAGTGACATTGCGAATCAGGGCAGAAAGGGTATTTGCGCCTTTTACGCGGATGTCATAGGTTCCCGGGGCGGCGTTGATGGTGAATTTGCCGTTTTGGTCTGTGGCCGCGGTGAAGGTGGTGCCGCTGCCTGACTGGCCGGCAACGTTGAGGGTGACGGTGAGTTCCATCACCCAGGACGCATCCGGTGCAGTGGGTCGTGAGGGCAGCACCACGCTGCCATTGACGGCTGCGGTGTTGGCACCGCTGAAGCCGGTTGAGGCGGTGACGGCGCTGCTGCGGGTTGAGACGATGGTGCCGCGGAAGGCTTCGATGGTGTAGGAATGTGGCACGCCGGCCTGCGGGCTGGTGTCTGTGTAGCTGGTCAGGTTGGACGGCAGGGTGGTCAGCAGGGCATCATCGCGGTAGATGCGGAAACCTTCTTCGGCCTGAGAGTTGTCCAGCCAGGTGAGTTTGATGGAGCCGGGCTCGGTGGGGGCTTGGGCCAGAGCACCAGGTGCAGCGGGCTGGATGGTGAAGCTGCGGGATGCGCTCCACTCGCTTTCCTGCTCGCCCTCGCGGGCCTTGACGCGCCAGGTGTAGGCGTATCCGGCGGGAAGGGTCAGGTTGGCATTGGGGTTGTCCTGCCAGCCGAAGCTGGTGGTACCGGGCGGGCCGCCGGTGACCTCACCATAGTATTCGGCATCTTCCTGTGGGGTCCAGGCGAAGGCAACGGTCTGGCCTTCGGTATAAGTTTGCTGGTCCGGCGGGGTGTTGAGCAGGAGGGCGTTTTCGGCGTAGGCCTGCACGCTGTGCACATAGCGTTCGATGAAACATTCACCATAGCCGATCTTGAAGAAACCGTTATCCTGGTAGCTTGTGCCCCAACTATTCTTGGCAATCCAGTATCCGCCGGCGTCGTTATAGCCGACGATCAGGACGGCATGGTTGGCATCGTTGTCATTGGTGCAGCGGTAGACATCACCGTCCCAGTGACCGCCGAATTGGGAAGCGCCGAGGCCGTAGGCTGCCGCCACGGGGCCTTTCTGGACGATGTATTGCTTGATGGTGGCGGCATCTGAGGGGACGCGCTCGATACTGTCGATCTTGACCAGACGGCTGGACCAGTCTGTACAGCGGTTGCTGCAGGTGGTGTCGCTACAAATGTTGAGACCGTTGTTATAGGTACAGTCTTCGGTGCAGTAGCCTTCGCAGCCGCAGCTCACCCCGTCGATGTAGGGCATGCAGGCGTCATCAGGCACGCCGTAGTCGCGCAGGTAGCGCATGGCAACGTATTCATCACCGCCGCAGCAGGAGCCGAGGGGGTTGCAGTCGCTGACAAGGTATTGTTCGGAAAGGTTGATGTCGAGGTCAGGATTGCCGCTTTCGATATTAAAGGCGGCTTCGGCAGCGGCCAGGGCTGAGAAGGCCCAGCAGGCCCCGCATTCGCGCTGGTCGCGCACGGGGGTGATCCAGTTGGTACCGTTGTGGTTGCGCCAATCGAAGCTGGATGGGATAGTGATGGGGGTAACGCCGTGGGTGACGACGTAGGACTGGGGGTCGAACGATAGACTGAGGGCGTGGTTATCGCCGGTCTCACATGGGGCCATTTTGCTGATCAGGTCAGTGAGGATGCTCATATCGGCGATGACGGTGCCATCATGATCCACACAGACCGCATATTCAGGGGAGAACTCATTGTCGCCGTCGCGGCGCTGCTCGACGGTGTAGCCGAGGCGGGTGCAGAGGGAGAAATCAGGCGCGCACTGGCCTTCGAGGAAGTCCCAGGCGTCACACTGGCTGCCATCGGGGAAGCGGCAGATGGAGTAGTCGCCGGTGGGGGCAGAGAAAGTGGTGTAGGTGTAGCCAAGTTCTTCGCAGTAGATGGCGGCGGGGTTGGCCATCGACAGCACAAGACTGCCGTCCGGCGGGTCAATCGGCGGCTGCGAGGCGGCACCCAGCAGGAAAACTGCGCCGATCCAGACGAAGGAGTGGAAGATCAGATGGAGTGTCTGTTTTTTGTTCATGTCTCACCATACTGTGATCGAAACCTTCTTTCTATATCATACACCAAAATCTTTCGTATAGGTAAACGAATTTATACAGTTTGGGTGGTTTTGGGGTGTTTTCAGGGAATTTTTATGTGGTTTTGGGGGAGTTTTGCGTGGATTGACGGGAAATCACAGGAAGGATGGCAGTACCGTCGATTTGGAAACATACTGCCCAGCAGATCTGGCGGCTTTGTACTATGCCCCTACGATAGGATGGGATGAGTTTGGTTGGATGTGGAGAATCTAGACCGACTTTTTGGCCATCTTCTCGCGCAGGTGGCGCAGGGGGACGGTTTCGAAGGTGCCTTCGACTTTTTCAATGCCCTGTTCATACATGATACGGAAGCCCTTCACTACCTGCGGGTCAAAGTGCACACCGGAGAGGGAGCGGATATGTTCCCAGACTTTGTCAGCGGGCCAGGCGAGGCGGTAGGGGCGGTCCGAAAAGAGGGCATCCCATACATCGACGACGGAGAAGATGCGCGCGCTGAGAGGGATTTCTTCGCCTTTCAGGCCGCGGGGATAGCCGGAGCCATCCCATCTTTCATGGTGGCAGTAGGGAATGTCGAGGGCGGGTTTGAGGAAGTCGATGGGGGAGAGCATTTCGTAGGCGTAGACAGGATGCATGCGCATGATGATCCACTCTTCGGGGGTCAGCTTGCCGGGTTTGAGCAGGATGGCGTCGGGGATGCCCATCTTGCCAATGTCGTGCAGCATAGCGCCGCGGTGGATGTGTACTAGTTCGTCGCCGGGGATGTGCATGACTTCGGCCAGTTTGACCGTCATTTCGGTGACGCGGCGCGTGTGGCCCTCGGTTTCCTGGTCACGCAGTTCGAGGGCTTTGGCCCAGCCTTCCAGGGTTTTGTTGTAAGCGCGGGTGAGTTCGAAGTTGGCTTCCTTGAGGGAATCGATGGTGGCATTGTCCGTCTGGCGCAGGCGTTTGCTCAGCTCGCGGGTGATGCTGAAAGCCAGGTCGGGTTGGCGTTCAAGGAGTTCCTTGAAGTCGGCGTGGCTGATCTGGAGGAGGCTTGCATTTGTGCGCGCCTGCACGGTGGCCGTTCGCAGGCCATCCGGGTTGAGCAGGCTCATCTCGCCGATGAAATCTCCCTTTGAAAGGGTGGTCAAAAGACGATCTCCAAGGACGCCCATTGATTTGATCACATCCAGAGTGCCATCGAGGATGATATAGAAATCATTGCCAAAATCATTCTCACGGATGAGAATGGTGCCGGCGTCTACATCAATGCAGGTGAGCGTTTCCTGAAGGTGTTGGTATTCCTTTTCAGGCAGAGCTTTGAATAAGGGGATGTTCTTAAATATGTAGTCGTTAACCATGGCGCGGAAGCCTTAGAAAAGAGAATGGTTATTACAAAAATGCAACAAGTATATGATACTGTGAACTTATCAGATTTGTCAAAACCATCTTTCCATCATTTCCCCCGTGAAAACACATTATTCTGTGCTGAGGCGTCCAGCGGCATGCAGGACGCGCAGGGCATCGAGGGTGACGAAGGGGTTGAAATTGCGTTTGCTGGTTCGGCCCCAGTTTACCTGTGAGCGCCCGGAGACGTGTTTTTCGGTAGCGCGGTAGTATTTTTCCTCGGCGGGGAAGCCGCCGTCCGGCAGGCGTTTACTTTCCAGCAGGTCCAGGGCGGCTTTGCAGCGGGGGTCATCCAGAAAGCCGGCTTCTTGCATCACTTTGAGTCCGAAGAGGATGTCGTAGTGCCAGTAGCAAGGGTAGTGCAGGCGGATGAAGTGCGGGTCCATGATCTCGCCGTCACTGAGACGTTTGAAGAGCTGGCGCTCGAGGAAGACTTCGGCCGCTTCGCGGGCCACCTGAGCGCTGCGCTGGTCGCCGGTTTCCTGCGCGTGGCGTGCAAGCGCGCGCAGGGGAATGAGGCTTTCCATGAAGGAGGAGCGCTGGACAGAGGGGCGCTTGTCGCAATTCCAGCCGCCGCTGGGCCATTGCCAGTTTATCAAGCGCTGGGCCATTGCTTCGCAGCGCTCATCAGCCAGACCGAGGGCATGCAGCGACCAGAGAGCATTGGCAGTGATGGAGGCGCAGTTGCGGTTCTTGCCGGCGATAGTTCGCACAGGGATGTTGAGGATCATTTCCAGTTCCTGCTCTACCATAGGCTGCAGGGCGGTATCACCGGACGGGTAGTGCAGATCGGCCAGCATTGCCAGCACCCAGTGCGTACCGAGCCATTTGTTATAGGGGCGGCGGGGAATGATACCTTCGGGCGTGCGTTCAGAGAGGAGGAGCTGAGAGCGAGGATCTGTGCGGATCTCGTCCTGCAAACGAAGCATTTCTTCACTGGACGGGTCGGCGTCCAGCAGGTAGAGGTGCGTCTGATAGCGGATAGCGGCCTCGGGAGATTCCAGCAGGAATTTGATAATATGCTGCATTTGCACTGTCCTCCTTGTGCATATTATATAGGAAAGCGCAAATTGAAATGTATAATTCTGACAGAGATATTTCCATGGCCTACGAGGAAAGATGACTGAATCTACATCAAAAAACAAAGTATTGGAAGTCTTTTTGCTGTTCCTGAAATTGGGGGCGATCAGTTTTGGTGGGCCTGCAGCGCATATTGCTTTAATGGAAGAGGAGACCGTTCACAAGCGTAAATGGGTGAGCGAGGAGTATTTTCTTGATCTGCTCTCGGTGACCAACCTGGTGCCAGGGCCCAATGCAATGGAGATGGCGCTGCATTTGAGCTATTGTCGCGCCGGATGGCTGGGGCAGATCCTGGGTGGGCTGGCGTTCATGGTCCCGGCGGCGGGTATCTCACTGGCTCTGGCGATGGTGTATATGCGGTGGGGCAGTCTGCCAGCGGTGGAGGCGTTTTTCTACGGCATCAATCCGGTGATCGTGGCGATCGTGTTTTTCTCGGCGTACCGCCTGGGGAAGGCCAGTTATAAGAAAAAGCCCATGATGGTGCTGGGGGCGGCTTGCCTTGCTGCGGCCCTGCTGGATGTCAATGAGGTGCTTGTGCTGATGGGAGCGGGAACGGTGGGGCTGCTTTTGCATTGGTCGCTACGATTGCCCAAAGAATTGGCTGCTGTGTTGTGGCTGGGGGCGTGGTTCCAGGATAATCCGCCCATCCAGTTGGTCAGATTATGGGCTTATTTCCTAAAGGTGGGGGCGCTGCTATTTGGCAGCGGGATGGTATTGTTTGCCTTTATTCAGCATGATGTGGTTGAGCGTTTTGGCTGGTTGACCCAGCAGCAATTACTGGATGCTATTGCAGTAGGACAAATGAGCCCCGGGCCGGTGGCATCTTCGGTGACGTTCATTGGCTATCTGGTGGCGGGTTTCCCTGGCGCACTGCTGGCGACTTTGGGGATCATCACCCCGTCGTACCTGATCGTTACAACATTGAGTAAACTGCTGCCAATTCTGCAGCGTTCCAAAGCGGTGCAGGCATTCCTTGGCGGGGTAAATGCCGGGGTGGTGGCCTTGATCGTTTCTGTGGGGGTGGCTTTGATGCGTGAGGCAGTGGCGGATGTGTGGGGTGTGGTCATTTTCCTGATCGCTTGTGCGCTGCGCTTGTTCACGAAGTTGGAAACCCTGTGGTTGGTGTTGGGGGGAGCAGTGGTGGGATTTTTACTGCAAGGAATATAATTTGCGCGCGAAGGCGTGGTTTTGAAGCATCCCTTCTGCTGCCTGTGGCAGCTTCTCCACCATTTCCCGGGGGAAATAGGGGATAGATAAGCGGAATGGGAGCAGTTGATTAACTGGTCAGGTGGCCAGGTGAGAGCCTCGTCAATGCGGGGGTGTATAGGAGAGGCTTGTTCCTTTACCATAGGAGTACCTCTGCACATTTTCCACCAGGGCCGGCAAGCGATTGTCCGGCGGATTGTTTGTTTTACCCAATCTTGTTATCATGGTGAGGAGATGCTGTTCAGCAGGGCCGAGATGAGCCTGGCCGTGCGGGTGCTGCTTTAAGTGGAAAATGCCAGAGGAGGATTGCCATTGAGTGCCCACGCATATTGTGTGCGGTGCTCCGCCCCGGCTGTTTTTCAGCCGCGGAGGCGCAGGCAGTGATCTGTGGGCGGCGCTTCGAAAGCTCGCGGCGGCATTTTCCTCACCACCATCCCACCCAACCCTCCCCGGTTTTCTATACTGCCGAAAAATAGGGATAACAAGAGATGATATATTGTTAGCGGCACAAGCACAGCAGGTTGTTTTCGTGTTAATTTCCAAAGGGTGTATTTACAATGAATGTTGGAAATTCCAGGACGTTGGACGAATCGAAGAGGAGTTTGTGATGAAATTATTGAAGATGACCGTATTGATTTTATTGGCGGCTTTGCTGGCAGGGTGTGGTAGTCAGAGGCGGGAGCTGCGCCCGGTGACGGTGGTGGGGGTGGAGAAGGTGGCTGTTGCGCCCGCTGATGAAGAAGCTGTTGTCGATGACGCGGATCTACCGGTTTTCGAGTGGAATGATCGTGAGATCTTCCGCGCAGGGTTGGTCCCTGAGGAGCAGGGTGTGCTGGATGAGTTGGAAGGGGCCAGTGTGTATCAGGTGAGTGTAGATATTCCCGATGATCTGGAAACGGTTGGGGGGCATCTGGAAGTGCAGTATACCAACCGTGAGGATGTGGCGCTGAAGGTGGTCTATTTTCGGTTGTATCCAAATGTCTCGGGGGGAAAGATCACGGTCAGCGATGTGATGGTGGACGGCGAAGCTGTGGAAGTTGGCGAGCAATATGGCGGGAGCGCGCTGCGTGTGCCACTGCCTGTGCCGCTGGATGTGGGGGAGAGCGTGCTGATCGCGATGGACTATGTGGATGTGCTGCCTCGCGAGATGGGGGGAAATTACGGGTTGTTTGGTTTCTTTGACAATGTGATGGTACTGGACGAGTTCCTGCCCACGATTGCGGTGTATGACGATGAAGGCTGGAATGTGGAAGTCCCGCCGCCTGCCGGGGACTGGACACATTACGATGCCAGCTTTTACCTAGTGACGGTCAGTGCGCCGAAGGACCTTGAATTGGTCACTTCAGGGTCAGAGGTGTCGCGCAGTGGGGGGAACGGACGTCAGGTGATCATGCTGGCTGCCGGCCCGGCACGTACTTTTTATATCGCCGGCAGCAGGGATTTTGTCAGGGTCAGCAAGCAGGTGGGGGATACGATAGTGAACAGTTATGCCCTTTCCAAGTGGGAGGACGGGGCACACCTGGCACTGGAAATTGCCAGTAATGCAATCGAGGTGTTCAGCGAGCGCTTTGGCAGCTATCCATACAGCGAGTTTGATGTGGTGTCTACACCCATGCTGGCGCTGGGGATCGAATACCCGGGTATGACAGGGATCACCCTGCGGGAATATGACCTGGATAGCGTTTTATATGGGCTGCCAGCTTCGGCGATGATGGAAACCACCGTGGTGCATGAGGTGGGACATCAGTGGTTCTATAACGCCGTCGGTAATGATCAGGTGGACGAGCCCTGGCTGGATGAGGCAGTGGTGCAGTACATCACGTCGCTGTATTATGTGGACCTGTATGGTGAGGGGGCGGCGGAGTCATACCGGCAAGGTGGCTGGTACGGCCGCTGGGACCGCGCCGACCGTGCGGATATCCCCATTGGTCTTCCTTCAGGGGCATACGATGAGGGCTTGTATGTGCCAGCTGTATATGGCCGCGGACCGGTGTTTGTGCAGACCTTAGCGGAGGAGATGGGTCAGGAGGATTTTGATGCTTTCCTGCGTGCCTATTATCAGGCACAGAAATGGGATATTGCCCAGGGTGAGGATTTCAGGTCGATGGCGGAGGCGCAATGTGGCTGTGACTTAGAGCAGTTGTTTGTGGATTGGGTGTATGCGAAGGAGTGATCGTTTCCTTGACAGCGAATTGCCGATAACTGTATAATTTTGTTTGGAGATATAGCGATGAACACGATCCATACCCCCCACGTTTGCAGGAGCAGCTGAGCCTTTGCCTGGCTGGTATTGATCGTTGAATCGATAGATCAGACCGGAGGTTTTGGCCTTCGGTCTTTTTGTTTTCCCAGAATTTTGGACAATTTGCAGAAATCAGGTGCTCTCGCAGGGTTCGTCTGATTTTTCTCCAATCAGTGAGGAAATTTCCAGTATCGGGATTGTTCGCTTCCGATGACTGGCGAGGTGTCCGCAAAGCACTGGATACTATGCCTCGCCACTACGGTGGCAGAGGAGATGCAAATAAGAAAGAGATAACAAAGGAAAAGAAAATGTTTAACGAATTAAAGAAGATCAACGAACGGCCAGAGCCGTTTGAGTTCATTACTACAGAAGTGTTATGGAACGACCCGCATATCTCTAAAAATATGCTGGATACGCATTTGAATGCAGAGCTGGACCTGGCTTCACGCAGGATGGCATTCATCGAAAAATCGGTGGTGTGGATTGTCTCGCGATTTATTCTAGGAGAGGACACCCGGGTGTGTGATTTTGGTTGTGGACCGGGATTGTACACGATCCGCCTGGCGCAGAAGGGGGCTAAGGTGACCGGTCTGGATTTCTCTGAACGTTCGATCCGTTATGCGCGAAATGCTGCCAAGGAGAAGGGGCTGACGGTTGAGTATGTGCAGACCAATTATCTGGACTTTGAGACCGATGAAAAGTTCGACCTGATCACGCTGATTTATTGCGATTTTTGTGCTTTAAGCCCGGAACAGCGGCGGCAGCTTCTGCAGAAATTTAGCACTATGCTTACGGAGGGCGGTGCAATCTTGTTCGATGTGTGTGCAGAAGCAATGTTTGCCCAGCGCGAAGAGCGCACGGCGTATGCATCCTCTCTGGACGGTGGGTTTTGGTCTGCGGCAGATTATTTTGGTTTTGTGAATAGCTTCAAGTACGCGGATGCAAAAGTGACCCTCGATAAATATACGATCATTGAGGCCAGCCGTACCTGGCAGGTATATAACTGGCTGCAGTACTTCAGGCCGAAGACCCTGAGGGTAGAGATTGAGGCCTGCGGTTTGCAGGTGGTCGAGCTGCTTGGGAATGTGGCTGGCGCGCCTTATGATGACACGGGTACAGAGTTTGCGGTGGTCGTGCAAAGGAAATGAGCTGCGGATCGTGATCTGATGGGATTGTTGAAAATACAAATATGCCCCTCTTCTATATAACATCTGGAAGAGGGGATTTTTTTGTGAAATGGCTCTTGACTTTCATGTAAAACAATGATACTATAATACTATGATACAGTGATACTATGATACAGCTAGTTGTATGAAATGGAAGAGAAAAAATGTTTGACAAGATAAATGTGGATTTTCATAGCAAAGAGCCGCTCTACTATCAGATAGAAGAGCAGATCAAGTATCTGATCGCGAGCGGAGAGGCCAAACCGGGGGATCAGTTGCCCCCCGTTCGGGAGATGGCAGATTCGCTGGAGATCAATTTCAATACGATTGCGCGGGTGTACCGGCGGTTGGACCAGCAGGGATATGTCTCCTCACAGCGGGGGCGGGGATGTTATGTGCTTGACCGGGAAGTGCCCATTGAAGTGGAGCGCCGCGAGCGATTTGAGCACCTGACAGAGCAATTTGTGGACCAGAGTCTGGCGCTGGGGATAAGAAAAGATGAGATTCGCAGCGAGGTGCTGCGTGTGTTGACGGAGAAATAGAATTTCAGGAGTGTATCATGTTTACGTATAAACCAAAAGAAACGTTTTTGACCAAAAATTTTATCATTGTGGTGTTGCTATTTCTTGCAGCATTCTTGAGCGTGTATGTATTCTTGTTCTTCATATTGCGGGATGAGCAGGTTGCGAATTATGCCAGTAAGGCGTTGTTCTGGTCTATTGTGCCCAACCTGGTATGGGGAATCCCGCTATTTTTTGGCCAGATCCCGGTTTTCAAACGCTACAAGTACGATCTGCTGGATGATGAGATCGTGGTGCATGCAGGCTGGCTGGTTCAGAAGGTGCGCCATGTGCCCTACCGCATGGTAACAAATATCGAGATCAAACGCGGCTTGCTGGACCGCTGGCTGGGCATCGGTACGTTGAACATCGAGACGGCGGGCAATTCTGACCCGAACCAGAAGGCTGAGGCGCAGTTGTTTGGTTTGGAGGATGTGGACAGCGTTTATGAAGAGGTGGCGGCCTGCCTGCGGGCTTTTGATGAGGCACAGCAGCGTCAGCCGTGGGAGCGAAATCGCCGTCCCGTGACGGAAGCCATGGATGCGGATGATGATGTGCTGCAAGCGATATTGACGGAGTTGAAGGGGATTAGCGCGAAGATGTAGGCCCTATCCCTGTCGTTATGCGCGGCATAACGACTGTCCCACTTAGTAGGATAATAATCCCTCCCCCGACGAGCGGGGGAAGGACAGAATAGCCGGCGGTTATGTGAAGTAACCGCTGGTTTGATTTTAATGAGTCTGGAAATCAAAAAGCCCTCTCCCATTTTTTGGGAGAGGGCTAAAGGGTGAGGGTAGTTCTCACACCGCCGCAGCCTGGCCGCGGAACTGGCTCATATACAAATTGTGGTAGAAGCCTTTCTGGTCGAGCAGTTCGTTATGGGTGCCGCGCTCGATGAGTTCGCCGTTGTTGATGACGAGCACCTGGTCGGCCTCGCGGATGGTGCTCAGGCGATGGGCGATGACAAAACTGGTGCGGCCTTCCATGAGGCGCAGGAGGCCTTTCTGGATGCGCGCTTCGGTGCGTGTGTCCACGCTGCTGGTGGCCTCATCGAGGACGAGGATGGCCGGGTCAGCGAGGATGGCACGGGCGATCGCGAGGAGCTGGCGCTGCCCCTGGCTGAGGTTGGAGGCGCGCTCGGAAAGCTCGGTATCGTATCCCTCGGGCAGGTGGCGGATGAAGTGGTCCGCGTCGGCCAGTTTG
>Ga0180435_10004020_pt1 | contig 14573 bp, 13 predicted proteins | sample SS_ome_3_FD_132467 | JGI IMG/M metagenome (GOLD analysis project Ga0180435, IMG submission 132467) | Hypersaline lake sediment archaeal communities from the Salton Sea, California, USA - SS_3_S_1 metaG | ecosystem: Environmental > Aquatic > Non-marine Saline and Alkaline > Hypersaline >... | reverse complement strand
GAAATGCTTTCTCCCTGATAAAAATGTATCATACCATGCCCAGTAGTTGAGCACTTTTCTGATGGATAGTTATCATAAATTTCTAATAGTGTGGTTTGTAGAGTGAAATTCTAAAACTGGCTCTTGACCTGACAATTGGCTGATGTTACACTAACGACCGGTCAATTTATATACCGAGGAAAATTTTATGAACAAGCTCAATGTTAAAATCGCTGCTTCCTGCGGATACGCAGAAATGGCTGGGAGGGTTCCCACTGTTTGAGCTTGTAATTAAATTTACATAGCTTAAGCTCCGGGAAATCCAATCCCCGGGGCTTTTTTTCTTAATCGGATCAGGTCTCGGGTAATCCCGCGGCCTGTTTTTTTATTCAGGCCAGATGGTTTAATTAGTAACAAGGAATAAAAATGTTGTTCAGTAATTCGATGAAGAGAGTAAATTCAATCTATAGGGAATACCCCAAGCAGTTTTGGGTCATTGTTGGCTCTAATTTCATTGATCACGTTGGCGGCGCGTTGATCTTTCCTTTCTTTGCCTTGTATATCACATCGAAGTTCAATGTGGGTATGACAGAGGTGGGATTGTTATTTGCGCTGTTCTCCGTCACAGACATGATCGGAAATATGATTGGCGGGGCGTTAACTGATTTCCTTGGCCGAAAAACCATGATCATTATGGGCTTGATCATCAGCGCGATGACCAGCCTGGGAATGGGTCTGGTAAATGAATTGGAATGGTTCTATGTCATGGGAGCGGTATCGGGTTTATTTGCGACTGCTGCTGGACCGGCCCATGAAGCGATGTTGATCGATATCCTTCCTGAAAAGAAACGATCAGAAGGATTTGGCGTGATGCGGGTGGCGATGAACCTCTCCGTTGCGATCGGACCGGCAATCGGCGGATTTCTCGCATCCAGATCCTATTTGATCCTGTTTGTTGCTGATACAGTCACCAGCTTGATCACTGCTTTGATCGTTTACCTTGTGGTTGAAGAAAGCATGCCGGAGGAAAAGGAATCCAAAGTCAAAAAAGGCTTTAAGGATACTTTTATAGGTTATGGGGAAGTATTAAAAGACAGGAAGTTCATGTTGTTTGTGGTGATCTCGACCATTGCTACGCTTGTCTATTCCCAGATGTACAGCACTTTATCTGTCTTCTTGCGGGATGTGCATGGCGTTCCTGAGTCAGGATACGGCTGGTTAATGACCCTGAATGCGGGGATGGTGGTCTTGTTCCAATTCATGATCACGCGCAGGATCTCAAAACGACCACCTATGCTGATCTTGGCGCTGGGTTCGCTGCTTTATGTGATCGGCTTTGGCATGTATGGTTTTGTGGATGTATACCTGATGTTCATGCTGGCTATGGTGATCATCACTATAGGAGAAATGGTCATTATCCCGGTGGCGCAAGCTTATGTTGGTAATGCCGCCCCCGAAGATATGCGAGGGCGTTACTCCGGCGTGATGGGTTTTTCCTGGATGATACCTTGGATGATTGGCCCACTATTAGCGGGTTTGATCATGGATAATGGTGATCCTAATTGGGTTTGGTATGGCAGCGCCATACTGGGCATGATCGCTACCCTGGGATTCCTGTGGCTGCGAAAGAGCCATGAGACGAGTTGGACACCTGATATCGAGAACCCGGAATTGAAAACAGGTTAGAATAAGGAAAGAATAAGATGAAAAACAAATTACCTGAAAACTACACTTCTCGCCAGGCGGTGATGGATGATCTGCCCGAGATCCACAACCTGGAGAAGAAAAAATCTTTATGCTACAACGGTGTGGCAGGCTTTACTCTGGAGCGCTTGCGGAATGAATACGAGACTCCGGGCTTTGATGTTGCCGAAAGCGTTCACCTGGTTTTTGGACAGGATGCCAAATTGGCAGCCTTGATCGAGGTTTGGGATGAAGCCAACCCTCCAGTCCACCCCTATCTTTGGATGACAGTTGATCCTGATCAGGAAGGTCTTGGCCTGGAGGAATACCTGATGGAATGGGCGGAGGATCGGGCGCTGCAGGTATTTGATCGGGTCGATCCGGAGTTGAGAATTGCGTTGCGGTCTCACGTCAATCATCAGATCGAATCTTCCATCCGGGCCCAGCTGGCCGCGGGCATGGAGGAGATCAGACACGGTTTTAGAATGCGGATCGATATGGATCGGGAACCGGACGCGCCGGTATTTCCTAATGGAATCCGGTTGCGTTCTTATGATCCTGATCTGGATGCCAGGGCGGTGTATGAGGTAGATGAAGAGGTCTTCATGGATCACTTCGGATTCATCAAAGAGGATCCTGATGAGGGATTCGAGAAATTCATGCATCACATGTCCGGAGACGATTCATATGACCCATCGCTGTGGTTTCTGGCAGTGGATGAAAAAGACGAAATAGTGGCTATTTGTCTCTGCCGCCGGTACGGCGCAGAAGATCATGAGGCAGGCTATGTGTCCAGCCTGGGTGTAAAACGCGCCTGGAGGCGTCAGGGTGTTGCCCAGGCCCTGCTGTTGACGGCTTTTGGAGAGTACTACAAGCGCGGAAAGCGGAAAGTTGATCTGGGGGTTGACGCGGAATCCCTGACGGGGGCGACGGATTTGTATAAAAAGGTGGGCATGTATGTGCTGCGCCAGTATGATACTTTTGAGAAGGTTCTTCGCCCAGGTATTGATATCAGTGTAAATGCTCTGGATACTGTTGAGAAGCAGGAATAACCAAGGAGATCAATGATCACCACAATAATTTTTGATCTGGGCGGGGTGCTGGTTCGCACAGAAAACCGAACACCGCGCCGGCTTCTGGCCGAAAAATTCGGCATGACTTATGACGAAATGGATGAATTGGTCTATGGCTCCCCGACTTCGAAGCAAGCCGGAAGCGGCATGATCAGCGCGGAGGAGCATCAGGAAACTGTATTGAAAACCCTGGGATTGCCAGCGGGTTCATTTAAGTCTTTTGGTGATGAGTTTTGGGGTGGGGACCGTTTGGATAAGATGCTGGTTGATTTCATAATTGGCTTGCGGGAGGAATACACCACAGCGCTGCTGAGCAACGCCTGGGATGACCTGCGACCCTTGTTGATCAATCTGTGGAAGATTGATGGTATTTTTGATCACATCTTCATCTCTGCTGAGTTGAAGCTCGCAAAACCTGACCCACGCATCTACCAGCATGTGATCAATGAATTACAGCAGGATCCTTCCGAGATGATCTTTTTAGATGATTTCATCGAAAATGTCGAGGCAGCCAGAGCAGAGGGGTTGCATGCAATTCATTTTCGATCAAGAGAACAGGCTCTGGGTGAATTGGCTGAGTACCTGGACAATGAAGTCTAGTTAAAACGGAGTATCATCGATGGTGGGGAAATTTATCTTTCTGTTGTCCTATTTGTCTGGAAATTCGCCCTGGGATACCGGGATCACACCTCCTGAGGTCTATGATTTCATTGATCGGACTGAGCCAGGAAGGGCATTGGATCTGGGATGTGGAACGGGAACAAATGTGCTCGCGTTGGTAGAGCATGGCTGGAACGCAGAGGGGGTTGATTATATTCCCAGGGCAGTGAGAGCTGCCCGGCGAAAAGCCCTCAAGAGAGGATTGAGTGACAGGGTTCAATTCCAGGTAGGGGATGTTCTATCTCCTGAGTCGTTCCAGGGTGAGTATGATTTGATCCTTGATATCGGTTGTTTTCACAGTGTCATAACTGAGAATGTGGGCCGATATCTTGAGAATGTGTATTCGCATCTTGCGGTTGGCGGTAGTTTGCTGCTTTATGTGCATCTAAACGAACATCCAGAGATTGGCCACGGAGCATCCGAATCCAGCCTGAAGAAACTGGGAGAAAAGTTAAAGCTAGTCCAGCGTACAGATGGCGAGGAATCCTCAAGGCCCTCGGCCTGGTTGGAGTTTAAGAAAGAGTAAGGCTCTTCGTCTACGGACCTGCGGTCCTCCGCTCAGAGATTTGCTTTAGTGCATCCCAGCAATCAGTTTCCCAAATCATCGAGCGGGCTCTTCGTCTACGGACCTGCGGTCCTCCGCTCAGAGATTTGCTTTAGTGTGTCCCAGTAATCAGTTTCCCAAATCGTCGAGCGGGCTCTTCGTCTGCGGACCTGCGGTCCTCCGCTCAGAGATTTGCTTTAGTGCAATACAGTAATCAGTTCCTCAAATCATCGAGCGGGCTCTTCGTCTGCGGACCTGCGGTCCTCCGCTCAGAGATATGCTTTAGTGCATCCCAGTAATCAGTTCCTCAAATCATCGAGCGGAGCCTGAGCGCTAGCGAAGGCGCAGACGAGATGCTCTACGTCTACGGACCTGCGGTCCTCCGCTCAGAGATTTGCTTTAGTGTGTCCCAGTAATCAGTTTCCCAAATCATCGAGCGGAGCCTGAGCGCTAGCGAAGGCGCAGACGAGATGTTGTTCACATCCGCTCGAAGAGTTGAGTTTTTTCGCTTTAGATTTATTCCATAATGTCGAGCGGGCTCTTCGTCTGCGGACCTGCGGTCCTCCGCTCAGAGATTTGCTTTAGTGCATCCCAGTAATCAGTTTCCCAAATCATCGAGCGGAGCGTGAGCGCTAGCGAAGGCGCAGACGAGATGTTGTTCACATCCGCTCGGAGAGTTGGGTGAAGAATTAATCTATAGAACTAAACACAACTTCCACCAGCCTTTTAAACCTCTCGGGATCCGCTTCCATCAATAATTCCCTTCTTTTTTCTCTCTCAAGTCCATAGGGTTCTAAGTATCCGGCCGCGAATTTCCTGAAAAGGACCAGTCCGTCTTCAGGGCCATAAAATGATAATGATCGATCCAGGTGGTCAAGCAGTAGATCTTTGACATCGTTGGCTTTGATCTCTTCCCGATTGTAACTGGAAAATATCCATGGATTCAGGACAGCGCCCCGGCCGATCATAACACCGTCGCAGCCTGTGGCATTGAGCATGTTCTGGATATCTTCAACTTTGCGTATTCCGCCATTGCCCAAAACCGGGATCTGTAATGAGTCCTTAATCTCCTTCAGAGCGGAAAGGTCGGGTTTGCCTTCGTGTCCCATTTCTTTGGACCGGGCATGAACAGCTACCAGGGCTCCCCCGTATTCCTCGATGATCCTGGAAAGAAGCAATCCATTCTGGCAGTCCTTCCAACCCAAACGAATCTTGGCTGTGACGGGTATGTCCAGAGATTTGTTAAGGGTTTGGATGATCTTTGCGGCTTTGATCGGCGTGCGCATTAACCCTGCCCCAGCACCCCTTCCGGCAATGGAACGGTTGGGACAACCCATGTTGATATCGATCGCATCCGGTTGGCGCTTCTGTAGTTCCAGGGCGGCTGCCAGGATCGCGTTCGGGTCATGTCCGTAGAGCTGGATGAAAACCGGGCGTTCCTCTTCTGTAAAATAGATCTTGTCCTCTATATAATGAGGTCGGTCAAGAACATCTTCCGCCTTAACGAATTCGGTGTAGCTGATTGAAGAACCAAGCTCCCGGCAAATGGATCGGAAAGGCCAATCTGTATAGCCATCCATGGGGGCCAGAACAAGATCCCCATGGATCTCCAGCTCCTCTATCAAGAAAACTGCTTGTATATCACTCATTTATTTCTTAACCAGGGCTTTATTTAAAGCCTTGCTTAAGGACCGTACTTCGATCACTTCGATACCTTCTGGAAAGGAAAATCCTCCCTGGCGTAACCGTTTGGGAATAATTGCGGATTTAAAACCGAGCTTCGCAGCTTCAGCAAGGCGATCGCTCATGCGGCTGGCCATGCGCAGCTCGCCGGAAAGGCCAATTTCTCCGATGAGGATCGTATCAGCCTTTACGGGTATATCTTTGATCGAGCTGGCGATGGCTGTCGCAACTGCCAGATCAGCGGCTGGTTCACTGATCTTGAGGCCGCCAACTACGTTGACAAAGACATCCTGATCTGTGAGTTTGTATCCTGCCCGGCGGGTTAGTACCGCGGTGATCAACAATAGGCGGTTGAATTCGATTCCGTTAGGTGTCCGGCGGGGATTGCCAAAAGTGGTAGGGTTGGTTAAACCCTGGATTTCTACCAGGATAGGCCGCGTGCCTTCCATGGTGACTGCGATTGCGGATCCTGGAGCATTGACCATGCGCTCGGCCAGGAAAGCCTCAGATGGGTTGGTGATCTCGATCATGCCCTGTTCCTGCATTTCGAAAACCCCCACTTCTGAAGTGGCGCCAAAGCGATTCTTGACGGACCGCAGCAGGCGGTAGGCCTGATAGCGGTCTCCTTCCAGATATAGAACCGTATCCACGATATGTTCCAGGACGCGAGGTCCAGCGATGTTGCCTTCTTTGGTAACGTGGCCGATCAGGAAGATGCTGGTTCCAGTTCGTTTGGCGTATTCCCGGAGGAGAGAGGCACTTTCCCGGACTTGAGATACTGAACCGGCAGAGGATTCCAGTTGGGGTAAATAACTGGTCTGGATTGAATCAACGATTAGAAGTTTGGGTTTGATCTCTGCGGCGTGGTCGAGAATGGCATCGAGGTTAGTTTCTGTTACCAGAAGCATACTTGAGGGAAGATCGGGCACTATTCCATCCTGATCCCGCTGCAAGCGATCGGCCCGCATTTTGATCTGTCTTTCGGATTCTTCGCCAGATACATATAGGACTTTTCCTTTTTCTGCAATCTCCAGAGCAATTTGCAGTAACAAGGTTGATTTTCCGATTCCGGGGTCGCCACCGATTAAATTGATAGATCCGGGAACCAATCCGCCGCCCAGTACCCGGGAAAATTCCTGGTGTTTCAGCTGGATTCTTTTTTCTTCGTCAGAATGGATATCCTGAATCGACCGCGGCACGGATGTTGCATTAAAACGAGTAGAGGACACTGATGAGGAAGTGCTGCTTTTTTCAATACGTTCTTCTGCCATGGTATCCCAATTGCCGCAGTTCGGGCATCTCCCCAAGTAGCGGGGATTGGAATAGCCACAGTCCTGACAAATATATTGTGTGTAAGATTTAGCCATAAGGAAATTATAACGCCTTCAATTTAGGGTAGGGTTCTTATAAAAACAAAGATCGAGTGAGTTTGGCACCGCTCTTGCAAAATAAAGAATATCAGTTATAATTATTATAGAACAAATGTTCTGTTTAGCAAGGTATAGGGAGAATTTAATGGATATTGGCATGTTATGGTTTGATAATGATAAAAAGTCCAGCATTCCCAGCAAAGTTGAGAAAGCAGCTCGCTATTATCAAAAGAAGTATGGCAAGAAACCTGATGTGTGTTATGTACATCCCAAGATGGTAAAGGGAGAAAACGGAAAGAAGTATGGATCAAATAAAGTAGCAGGGGAAAATGCAATCAAGATCGGTAAAGTGATGGTGCTTAAGAATGATAAAGTTCTCCCAGACCATTTCTGGATTGGGATTCGAACCATGGAAGATAAGATCAGTTAGGATGGGTGATATATACTTCCCAGCTGCCCCAGTAGGAATCGCCTGATTCGGTCAGGCAAGTAGGAACTTCAATATCGGCGATGACCAATCCACTTTCGGGAACCTCGAGCTGATAGGTCAATCCCGGTTCTGCCAGATAGTCTGCATACCCCAAACCCAATTCCGGTTTCAAACCAGTGTAAAAGATTTCCGTTGGATCTACGCCAAGCGAAATTTCCATTGTGATACCTGGCACCCCCTCTCCTGAGCCATCTGTGGCAGTAATCTGGATCAAGGTTTCCCCGAGGGTGGGATCACAGATTGGAGATGAATCCTGCAGGATGAATGGAGGGGATGAAGTAGGGGATGGTGTTGGCGAGGTGGGCACCTCACTGGTTGGTTCCCGGGTTGAACTGGCAGTCTCCTGATCATTATTTTCAGAACTGGATGTTCCGGATGTTCCTTCCTCAGAATTCGCTGTACGTGTAGGCGGTGCAGGAGTCGCTGCTGGACCGGCTGACGTCTGCAAAGCGGCAGAGAGATTGGCCAGGACCTTGGCCATCTCGTTATCTCCATTTTCGGCCAGGAACCGCTGGGCCTGGGCTGCTAAAGCCAGGGCGGGGTCATCATCCCCAATCAATTCCAGGCGAGCCTCTGCTCGCGGCAGGTTATTATTGGCCAGGTAAGCACGGGAAACCAAAGAGCGGTAGATATCTTTGTAATCATCCCGGAGTAAATTGGGATGTGTATCCACTTCTGTGACAGGAGAAATTACCCAGGCGTATATCATACCCATAGCGATGCCAAGGATCAATCCAGTCAGTAGGTACATATTTCCTCGATTCTGTTCCATGGGATCAGTCTATCTCCTTTATCGCATTATGAAGATCCCGCAGCAGGAACATGTCAGGCAGAGTATATTCTGCCTGCGAGGCAAATTTAAGAGCATTTTCAACACTGATCAGGGGAGATTTGTCTTCAAGTAAGGTCAGGCGGTTCAGTGCCCAATCCAGATCACCTTCCTGGTGATATATTTCTGCGACCATCAGGGTGTAATCAGTTTTGTAATCGATTCTTAAGCTGTCCAGGGTTGTGTCCTGATAACTGACTGGGTTGATTACCCAGCCGTATACCAGGCCAAGTCCCAGGCCAAGCAGCAAAATCAGGATAAATAAGGTCCAGCGAGACATAAACCACCTTTTGAAAAATCTTTCCTAATTGTGCCATAGAGGGGTAGAACGGACAAGCCATCATACCCGAAATGACCCTAAAATGCCCTAAAATAGTCTGAATAAACCGAAAATTAAGGTTTTATTAATCCCGGAAGCCTTTTCTTGACGAGGGTTAAAGCAGGTGATATATTAGTCGCGGAGGCTCTCCAAATGGAAAAACATCATCAAGATGATCAGCTGGAAGAAAACACCAATGAACAGGTTTACGGGATATTCTCGCCTTTTCGAGATTTGATGCGGGATCTTGTAGCTGGTGAAAATGGACGTCGGATCCTGACTATCGGTGGAGTTGTTCTGCTGGTTGTCATTGTTATTATTACGATCAGGGCTTTTTATCCCCAATCACAAGGCACACAGCAAACCCTGCAGGTATTTGCGGAAGAACCAGCGGCTGAAGCATCCACAACGAACCAGGGCACGCTGGAAATGCCCAGTTTTGTGCAGGAGCAAAATTCTCTGCCCAGTGGAATCCACAGGGCAGCTGTTATCCATACCACTATCCCTACCCGGTCCAGGGTGGATGTGTTGAATTACATAGTCGAGCAAGGCGATTCCCTTTTTGCTATTGCTGATACGTTTGGCCTGCAGCCGGAAACGGTGTTATGGGGGAACTTTGATACTCTGGCAGATAATCCCCACACTCTTCAACCTGGTCAGGAATTGAATATCCTTCCGGTTAATGGAACCTATCATGAATGGCGAGATGGCGAGAATCTTTCAAAAGTGGCTGATTATTATGGGGTCGATCCATTGGATATTGTTCAGTATCCAGGAAACCAGATCGATATCTATGATTTTAATCTCGATGATCCATCATTTGAAGCAGGCCAGATGCTGATTGTGCCAGGGGGAGAACGCGAGATAGTTGATTACGGGCCCCCAGCTATTACCAGAGATAACCCTGCGATAGCTTCTACCTATGGCCCAGGTCACTGCGGCACCATATATACTGGTTCTGTTGGCGTGGGCGTTTTCCTCTGGCCCACAACAGAGCGCTGGTTGTCCGGCTATGACTATAATCCAAATATTCATCCAGCGATCGATATTGCAGGCAGCCTTGGTAATCCGATTTGGGCTTCAGATAATGGCGTTGTGGTTTATTCTGGTTGGAGCAATTATGGCTACGGCAACCTGATCGTGATCGACCACGGCAATGGCTGGCAAACGCTATATGCTCACTTGAACTCGATCAATGTCGGATGCGGACAGAGTGTTAACCAGGGGCAAGGAATTGGCGGCTTAGGTACAACTGGTAATTCCTCAGGCCCGCATCTTCACTTCGAAATGATCTATGGCGGCGCGAAGGTAAATCCCTGGAATTTCCTGCAGTAGTTTTTTGACCTTTAAACACGTTAAAGCAAGGTACAGTTCTGTGCCTTGCTTTTTGTTACAATAGAGTAATTATTCAAAACCCGGATGTTCAATAAATGAACAAATTCCAAAAAGTTCAGTTCTTGCTATTCATAATTATCATCACTGCCTTGTTGATAGGCTCCTGTGATCAGATTCCAAAAAACGGATCGGATCCGCGTTCGACATCTGTTTTGGTAAATACCATTCCCCCGGCGACATTAACTGCAATCAGCGAAATGTCAAAACCCAGCCAAACCCCAGTTCCAGAACCGATGGGATTGGACTGGTCTTCTGTGGAAGGAATAGAACTGGAATTCTGGTATGTGTGGGATTTGGACCAGCCAGGCATTGGGATGAATGCGATCGTGGATCGTTTTAACCAGGAAAATCGATGGGGCATCGTGATCAAACCGGTTGATCAAGGATTGGTACTTGACCCCCTGGATTCTATGGAGATGGCCTTTGAGGAGGGGATTGTGCCTCACCTTTTACTCAGCGATGCTTCGTCAACAGTCAGCTGGTATCAGGGAGGGTTGACGGTGGATTTGAGTCCATTCCAGAGTGATTCGATAGTGGGTTTAACTGAGAAAGAGCGAGATGATTATTACTCGGAGATCTTTGATAGGTTCACTATTGAAGAGTCGGTTCGCCCAGGACTTCCCTTCACCCAGACGATTCAGGTGATCTATTATAACCAGAGCTGGGCAGAGGAGTTGGGGTATTCATCTCCGCCAAAAACCGGGAGTGAACTGGAAAAACAGGCTTGCTTTGCTGCGGGAGATCGAGAATTATCAACGAGTTCCCTGACCCAACCGGTTGGGATCTTGCTATCACCCGAGGCAGCCAATGTGGTTTCCGCCATCTATGCCTATGAAGGAAATTTCCTCGACCCAGAAGCAGGTGGGTACTTATTCAGTACTCCCGAGATCCAACAAGTAGCCGAGGATTGGCAGGATCTGCTCAGGCAGGACTGCGGGATGACTTTATACACATATCCTGATCCGATGTACAGTGAGCTGGCTGTTGAATATTTCAATCAGCGCAAGGTGATGATGATGACAGGCTCATCCCAAATGATGGATTATGTTAGTACTGAAGCTAACCAGACAGGCAGGGCTGATGAGTGGTTGATGCTTCCGTTTATGGGCCCAGAAGGAAATAAAGCAGTCTCGTCGGAGATCCAATCGGTAGTGATCTTCAATACATCTCCAGAAGAAGAGTTAGCATCCTGGCTGTTTGCGAAATACCTGACCTCTCCGGAGGCCCAGGCGGAATGGGCTATGTACAGCAGGTATTATCCGACAAGAAAGAGCAGTCTAAGATTATTGAGAGACTTCCGCACGGAGAATCCTCATTGGTCTCAGGGCTTGAATTTGTTAAAATACAGCATCGGTATGCCTTTGGACCCGTCCTGGAATACCGTAAAATTATCCGTAGGTGATGCTTTTGAAGAGATCCTCATCAATGGAACCCTGAATGTAGAAGAACAGCTGGCAATTTTGGATCAGCTTGCCGTAGAATTGTGGGAATATACCCAGGAATAAGATCTAATTCATCAACAATATTTAGGAAAGTTATGACCAATAAACCGCATGTGACCATTTATACGGATGGCGCCTGTTCAGGAAACCCGGGACCCGGAGGCTGGGGTGCGCTGCTCCGATTCGGAAGTCACGAAAAGGAACTTTCTGGAGCAGACAAGGATACTACAAATAATCGGATGGAAATCACGGCCGCAGTGATGGCTTTTCGTGCTCTTAAAGAACCCTGCCAGGTGGATATTTACACTGATTCAGAATATTTGAAGAAAGGAATCACTGACTGGATACATAACTGGAAAAAGCTTGGCTGGAGGAGAGGATCACCTGGAAAGACCAAACCTTTGGCCAATGCTGACCTTTGGAAGGAATTGGATCAAGCGATCAACAATCACCAGGTATCGTGGCATTGGGTGCGGGGACATGCAGGTCATACTGATAATGAGCGCGTCGATTATCTGGCTGTATCTGCAATGAAAAATCGCTGATCGGTTCCCATAAAGGGAAAACTGAAGGCCTTTTCTCTACGGTATAATCCTCATCACGGAAGCGCCAAGGCTGCAAATCAAAGAAGAATTACTGCTGGCGAAACAGTCCCGACTGGAAGGTAATGAAGGACGGGCGCGAGTTTGTTCTCGTCGTGCAGCAGGGGCAGCTGTCAGTAAATATCTTGTAAACAGGGGGACCATTCAAAAACAGAAGAATGCCATAGAATCGCTGCTTATATTATCGCAAATGGAAATGCTTCCGATAAGAGTCCAAGAGGCTGTTGATTGGCTTGTAAAGAAGGTGAACCAGGATCATAACCTGCCGCCCCAGGTGGATCTGATTAACGAGGCCGAGGTTGTGATCCAGTTTATCGAATCGATTAAGTAGAGGATCAAGAAATGCCTGAAACCATGGAAAAATCATGGAAAGTTACTCTCTGGTTGATCATACTTGTATTGATCTTGATTTCAGCAGGCTGCAAGTCATCAGAAATCACGTCAGCGATAGCTACTATCCCCCCTACACTACCGAGTCTTTCCTCTGAAACGATCAGTCCGGAAATCACCCAATCTCCAATATCCACTACCCCCGAGGCAACCCCACAACCATTACTTCCTCCAATTGAAAGAGCAAGATACTCCATCGCTGTGGTTTTGGATTATCCAAACCATAGATTGGATGTGGAGGAAAGAATCCTCATCCCTCACCCATCGAATGGTCTGCTGAATAGCATAGATCTGGTTGTGCCACCCAACAACTGGCCGGATGTATTCATCATTCATGATATTTCCTTGGGAGGTATGCCTGTGCATGACTATGGAATTGATGGTGTAGTCCTGCATATTGAAATCGATGATCCTGGTTGGATGCCCGGGGAGAATCTTGATCTCCTGATCAATTATTCACTGGAACTACCTCAACAAAACGCCCGGGAAGGATTTGGCCCCTCTCCATTTGGGTACTCTGCCCTTCAGACGAACCTGGTCGACTGGTATCCGATCGTCCCCCCTTATCAAGATGGTTTGGGGTGGATCATTCATGATCCCTGGTTATTTGGGGAATACCTGGTCTATCCTGCGGTAGATTTTGAGATCAGCTTGAAGCTGGGTAATTCTGGATTGGTAACAGCTGCAAGCTCTGCACCTTTGAATGAGGGTGATCCTATTCAATATACTCTTGAAAGAGCCCGAAATTTTGTGTTTTCATTCAGCCCTTCATACATCGTCCTTGAAGAGGAACTGCTTGGAACCCGGGTATATGGTTATATCTTTCCCGGTTATCAGGTACCGGGCCAGGCGGCTTTTGATGCCACGGTGGAAGCCCTTGGTTTGTATACTGAGCTTTACGGACCGTACGATCAGCCCAGTTTGTCTATGGTCCAGGCTGATTTTAATCACGGAATGGAATATGAAGGACTCTATTTCCAGAGCAAAGGGTTCTTTGATACCTATGGCGGATCGGTGGAAAGTTATTTGGTGTCTATTGCTGTCCATGAGACAGCCCATCAATGGTGGTACGGACAGGTAGCCAACGACCAGGCGCTGGAACCCTGGCTGGATGAGGCATTCTGTACTTTCAGCGAGCTGGCTTTTTATGAGAATCGATACCCTGAGAGTGTGGATTGGTGGTGGGGGACAAGGGTGAATTTTTATCAACCTGAAGGACAGATTGACCGCTCCATCTACGACTTTCAAGAGTATGTCGATCAATACTTACATTACCGCGATGCCACTTATTTGCAGGGAGCGAAATTCTTGACTGGACTGAAGAATGAAATGGGGGATGAGGTTTTCTATGATTTCCTGAGGGCTTATGCTGCTCAGAACAAGGATGGAATAGTATCCAGTCAGACCTTCTTCTCCTTGTTAGAAGAGTATCTGGATATCAGCAGCCTGGATTGGATTCGAGAATACTTTCCTGGACTATAGAGCTGGAATTGATCGATTCTTCTCAAATGTCTTTGAATAAATCATCTTGTTATTGAACGTAGGGAGAGGGAAGGATCCTTCCGCCAACCCATACGCGAACCTATCGCAATAGTAATGCTGAGAAAATTTATCCTATAGGGTCAACGGATTATTTGTGAGGCCTGTCCTCGAGAAGTGAATGGCTAAGAATGTAAATATTGAGCCAGAAGTGAAGGATATTAATTTTGAGGACTGTTGATATGGAATCAGGAGCTAAATCTCCTAACTAAACTGATAACTGCCTCGGCGATTTATTAAGCTATGATGGATTTAACGAAGATATTGAGAACCCTTCCATTTCTTCTCCTCCTTAGATAAGCACTCACCTCACCGCGGGCAGCCGGTGAGGTGAGTGCCTTTAAATAATAAGAGGCGACGATGGGAATCGAACCCATGATAAAGGTTTTGCAGACCTCTGCCTTACCACTTGGCTACGTCGCCCTGATATAAAGAAGCTGATGGTTTCCGGCTGTATTATTTCAGCCATCGGCCACCAGCCGTATTCTGGAAAAGAGCGGGCGACGAGATTCGAACTCGTGACCTTCTCCTTGGCAAGGAGACGTTCTACCGCTGAACTACGCCCGCTTGAAAGT
>Ga0180435_10004019_pt1 | contig 14573 bp, 11 predicted proteins | sample SS_ome_3_FD_132467 | JGI IMG/M metagenome (GOLD analysis project Ga0180435, IMG submission 132467) | Hypersaline lake sediment archaeal communities from the Salton Sea, California, USA - SS_3_S_1 metaG | ecosystem: Environmental > Aquatic > Non-marine Saline and Alkaline > Hypersaline >... | reverse complement strand
GAAAGCCGCTGAGCAATCGCTTGGCGGTACCCCGGAAGAATTCATCCAGGCATTGTGGCCGGCGGCCAGCGAGGCTGCCGCCAAGATTGACCTGCAACCGGAGGCCTTGATTGCACAGGCAGCCTTGGAGACGGGTTGGGGCAAGCACGTGATGCAGCGGGGACACGACAGCAGCCATAACCTGTTCGGTATCAAGGCAGACCGGCGTTGGGATGGTGACAAGGTCAACGTCAGCACCCTGGAATACAAGGACGGTGTGGCTGTAAAAACCCGCGCTGCCTTCCGTGCCTACGATTCGTTTGCTGACAGCTTCCAGGACTATGTGAGGTTCGTCAGCGACAACCCTCGTTATGCAGATGCCCTGGCGGCCAGCGGTGATCCCAAGGCCTATTTCCGCGAACTGCAGCAGGCGGGCTATGCAACCGATCCTGCTTATGCGCAAAAAATTGCCAGTATTCTCGATAGCGAACCGATGCGGGCGGTACGTGAACATGCACGTGGCGGGGCCAAGCCCGGTTGATGAGGTGGAGTAGAAAATGCCAAGCGTTCTAAATACCGGTATCAGTGCACTGCACGCGTTTCAGCGGCAGCTGGCAACGACCGGGCACAATATCGCCAACGTCAATACCGAGGGTTACAGTCGTCAGACTGTGCAGTTCGATGCACTGACCACCACGGAAGGCGGCGGTAGCTTCCAGGGCTCCGGTGTCGAGGTTTCCTCGATCCGTCGAAACTATGATCAGTATGTCAGTGGACGCGTACGCACTTATACCGCGTCGCAACAGGAGTTCCAGGTCTACCACGAGCGCGCCAGTCAGATAGACAATGTCATCGCCGATGCCGCGGCGGGACTCGACATGATGATGCAGGACTTCTACAAGAGTATTCAGGATGTCAGCGCCGATCCAAGTTCCATTCCGGCGCGCAATGTCATGCTCAATCAGTCCGAGATGCTGGTGGACCGTTTCCAATCGCTCAATAGTTGGATGGAGGACCTGAGAACCCAGGTCAACCGAGACTACGCGGACTACGTCGACCAGATCAATGGCTTGGGGGAGTCGATTGCCAACGTGAACACGCGAATCCGCCAGATCGCAAGTAACGACGGTTTTCCGCCAAACGACCTGCTGGATGAGCGCGACTACCTGGTCGACCAGTTATCGCAGTTCGTCAGCGTGTCCGCCGTAGAGCAGGGTGATGGTGCTTTCAACGTGATGATCGGTAACGGCCAGCCACTGGTCGTCGACACGCAGGCCAACCGGCTTACCGTGACCAGTAGCGCGGAAACAGCAGATCACAAGGAGCTGAGCCTGACCCTGGTGGGTGGCAGCACGGTCAACATCACCGACACGGTCAGCGGTGGGAAACTCGGCGGACTGCTGCGTTTCCGCGACGAGATTCTCGACCCGGCACAGAATTCCCTGGGCCTGGTGGCCATCGGCCTGGGCAGTGCTTTCAATGCCGAGCACACGACCGGCATGGACCTGGATGGCGACCTGGGTGGCAACTACTTTGCGGTGGCTGCGCCCGAGGTGCTTTCCGACCCGACCAATACCGGCACAATCGCGGTGGCGTTCAACGACATTGCCGATCTCAATAATCATGAGTACTACCTGGACTACGATGGTGCCAACTGGAACATTCGTGATCTGACTACCGACTCCACTACGGTACTCGGAGCAGCGGGGCCTTTCACGTTCAACGGGCTGGACATCAATGTTACCTCGGCACCGGCTGCCGGTGATAGCTACCGTCTGCGCCCGACGCGTCGTGGTGGCTCAGCGATTGATACCGTGTTGAAAGATCCGCGTGATATTGCGGCCGCGGAGGCAGTGCGTACCTCGGAATTGGCGTCCAACACCGGCACCGGTCTTATCGGAGCCGGTAGCCAGACCAGCAGCACGGGAACCAGCCTGGCTGGGCTGCCGGTCACGCTGACCTTCAATACCGCGCTCAACCGTTTCGACCTGTCCACTGGTGGCAGTGTTGCCTACAACCCTGGCACGGATAGCGGCAGTACCCTGAGTGTGTCGGTCGCCGGTCTGGGTGACTTCAGTTTCGAAATGTCCGGTACCCCGGACAACGGCGACGTGTTTACCCTGAGCAACAACACAGGTGGTGTGGGCGATAACCGCAATGCACTGAAGCTGGCCGGCCTGCAGGATCAAAAGATCCTTCTTGGGGGCACCGCCAGCATGGCCGATGCCTACGGTGAGGTGGTTGCCGATGTTGGCACCCGGACGCACTTCGCCGCCTCAAACGCGGACGTGCAATCCCAGCTCTTGCAGCAGGCAGAAAGTGCCAAGTCCACGGTTTCGGGTGTGAACCTGGATGAAGAGGCTGCAAACCTGGTGCGTTTCCAGCAGGCGTACTCGGCTGCAGCCCAGGTGATTGCCACCGCCAACACCCTGTTTGATTCGTTGCTCGGTGCAGTGAGGAGATAACCATGACCATGCGCATATCGACGCCCTTCATGTTCGCGCGCGGTGTGGACATGATGCTGAAGAAGCAGGTCTCGTTGAGCGATACCGAGCTGCAGCTGGCTTCGGGCAAACGTATCCTGCGCCCTTCTGACGACCCTTCGGCATCGGTACGGATTCTCGACCTCAAGGAAACCCAGAGTAAACTCGAACAGTTCCAACGCAATGCCGAGGCGGCGAAGGCAAAGCTCGGCCAGGAAGAGGCGGCACTCACCAGCGTGCAGAACCTATTGCAGCGGGTGCGCGAATTGGCCGTTGCCGGGAACAACGATACCTACAGCACGGAGAATCGCACCGCGCTTGCGAAAGAGATCCGTGAACACTTGGGCAACTTCCTGCAACTGGCCAACACGCGCGATGCCAACGGTGAGTACATCTTTGCGGGATACCAGACCAACACCCCGCCGATGAGTCAGACCGATGTGGGGTTAGCGACTTACAGCATGACCTACAGCGGGGACAGTGGGCAGCGCGTGGTCATGATCGGCGAAAGCAGGGAAGTGGCGATGGGCGACCCGGGTTCCATCTTCATGGAATTCGCGGCGAATGCCGGTGGTACCACTAACGTCGGCGAGGTGTTGAACAACATCGTGGTGAACTTCGAGGCAGGCAACGGGGACGCCAATGCGCTGACAGACCTGGATACGGCACTGGGTGAAATTCTCAATACCCGTGCATTGATCGGTGCGCGCATGAATGCCATTGATGAGCAAAAGACAGCGAATGACAGCTTCGATATCGCGGTGAACCAGGTACGTTCAACGCTGGAAGACCTCGACTATGCGGAAGCGGTCAGTCGTTTCAATCAGCAACTCACCGCATTACAGGCTTCGCAGCAGTCCTTCCTGAAAATCCAGGACCTGAATCTTTTCAACTTCCTGCGCTGAGTCGGATTAGGGTTAACAAGCCTAGCTTTGTACTCCCGGCTTATGTGAGTAGTTGTCCAGCACGCGGATGTAATTGACACGTTCGAAAGCCGCAGTATCAACCACACTCAGCTGGCTGACACGACCGCGGAACTCGCCGATGGTCTCGAAGTTCTGTTCTTCCATCCATTCCGCGAGGTCGTCAATCATGGTCCGGATCAGTTCTGGGCCTTGCTGCAGTAACGAGGTGGCCAGGTGCACCACGTCCGCACCCGCAAGCAACAGCTTGATCGCATCTTCGCTGGTGTGGATTCCGCCCGTGGCACCGAGTGAACAGCCCACACGCTGATACAGCATGGCGATCCAGCGCATTGCGAGCAGGGCATCTGGCGAGCTGGAGGGATGCAGGCTGTGCTGCAGGCTCATGCTGTGGATGTTGATATCCGGCTGGTAGAAACGGTTGAACAGCGAGACACCGCTGACACCGGCGTTTTCCAGTTTCTTGACCATGTGGGCAATAGAGCTGAAGAACGGAGACAGCTTCATGTTGATGGGGATGCTTATGTCTTCCTTGAGCGTCTTCAACAAGTCGACGTAACGCTGTTCTACCTCGGTGCTTTCCTCCCAGGGGGAGGCGGCGACATGGTAGACGTTCAGTTCCAGCGCGTCGGCGCCGGCATCCTGAATCTCGATGGCGTGTTCCAGCCAGCCGGTGTTGCTGACGCCGTTGAGGCTGGCGATAACCGGGATTTCCAGCGTTGCCTTCAGCGAGGAGATCTGTTCAAGGTAGCGGTCGGTAACGCTGGGGAAGTCGACATTGTCGGGAAGGAAGTCGACCGCTTCTGAATGGCCGTGATCCTGGTGGTGCAGGAAACGCACCATGCTCTCTGCCTCCGCCCGAACCTCTTCTTCGAACAGCGAGTACATGACGATTGCGCTGGCACCTGCATCTTCCAGCTGCTTGGCGGCATCCAGGCTGCGGCTCAGTGGCGAGGAAGACGGGACAAAGGGGTTTTTCAGCTCGAGCCCGAGCCACTTGGTGGTCATCATGCGGTATCTCTCTGTTTACGGGCAGGGCCCGACTTCGTCGTGGTTTTTTGTTGTTCGACCTCGACCGGTTTACCTTCGCCGGTGTAGGCAATATGGGCCAGTTGTTCGTACATGGCGAAGCGCGCCTTGATGTTTTCCTGTGCCTGCTTGGTAAAACGCAAGGCATCGTCAGGATGAGTGCGCTGGAGCATGGCGAAGCGGGTTTCGCTGTTGGCAAAGTCCTCGTAGGGAATGCTGGGTTGCTTGCTGTCCATGTGCAGCGGGTTCTCCCCCGCGTCTACACGGCGTGGGTCATAGCGGAACAGGCTCCAATGTCCGGAGTTGACTGCCATGTCCTGCTGGCGCAGGTTGTTCGACATGTCCACGCCATGCGCGATACAGGGTGAGTAGGCGATAATCAGCGAAGGGCCGTCGTAGCTTTCGGCCTCGATAAAGGCGCGCAGCGTCTGTACGTCCTTGGCGCCGAAGGCTACTTGGGCCACGTACACGTTGCCGTACGCCATGGCCATCATGGCCAGGTCCTTTTTCTTGACGGGTTTGCCGCCGGCACTGAATTTCGCAACCGCGCCGAGCGGTGTTGCCTTGGAGGTCTGTCCACCGGTGTTGGAATACACCTCCGTGTCCAGTACCAGGATGTTGATGTTGCGGCCGGATGCCAACACGTGGTCCAGGCCACCGTAGCCGATGTCGTAGGCCCAGCCGTCGCCCCCGATAGCCCACACGCTTTTGCGGGCCAGGTAGTCGGCGACACCCAGCAGGGATTTGCCTTCCGGGATGTTCAGGCTCTGCAGCTTCGTTTTGAGTTGCCCGATACGTTCGCGTTGCTCGAATATCTCGGGTTCGGTGTACTGCGGTGCCTGCAACAGGGCATCCGCCAGTTCGTTGCCGACATCGTTCTTGAGATGTTCGAGCATCTCCCTGGCATGTTCTGTCTGCTTGTCCACGGCCACACGCAGGCCGAGGGTGAATTCGGCGGTATCTTCGAACAGCGAGTTGTTCCAGCTCGGGCCGCGGCCATCCGGGTTGGTGGTGTAGGGCGTGGTTGGCAGGTTTCCGCCGTAGATCGAGGAACAGCCGGTGGCATTGCCGATCAACATCCGGTCACCGAACAGCTGTGTGGCCAGTTTTATGTAAGGGGTCTCGCCGCAACCGACACAGGCACCAGAGAACTCGAACAATGGCTGCAAGGACGTCGCGCCCTTGAGCGTGGTCCGCTTGATCTGGGCCCGATCGAACTCGGGCAGTGAGAGGAAGTAGTCCCAGTTGACTCTTTCCTCGTCGCGCGTTTGTTGCACCGGCACCATGTTGAGCGCCTTGCGTTCGGGATTCTCGCGATCGCGAATCGGACAGATTTCAACGCACAGTCCGCAGCCAGTGCAGTCGTCGGGTGCAACCTGGTAGCTGATATGCGTACCTTGCGGAAGATCCTTGCCGCCCTTTACCGGTCGGTGCATGAAACTTTCAGGCGCATCGTTGGTTGCATCACCGGCAAAAAACTTGGCGCGGATGGCAGCGTGTGGACAGGCCAGGGGGCACTTGCCGCAATGAGTGCACAGGTCCGGCTCCCATCGCGGCAGTTCCAGCGCCAGCTTGCGCTTCTCGTAAGCGGCGGTTCCGAGCGGCCAGGTCCCGTCGTCGGGAATGGCACTGACCGGCAGATCGTCGCCGTGCCCGGAGATAATCCGCGCGGTGACGTCATGCACAAAATCGGGTGCATGCTCGGCAACGAGCGGAGGCATCTTCGTTTTGCTGCTCACGCCACTACCCGGCTGGATTGGATTCAGGTGTTCGAGGACACTGTCAATCGCATCGAAATTACGTTGCAGCAGGCGCCTGCCTTTACGGCCATAGGTTTTTTCCACCATCTGCTTGATTTGCGCTATGGCGGTTGTGGTAGCCAGCAGGCCGCTGATGGCGAAGAAGGCAGTCTGCATGATGGTGTTGATGCGGCGGCCCATGCCGGTCCTGGCGGCGATGCCATAGGCGTCGATGGCGAAGACCTTCAGCCCCTTGTCGATGATCTGCTGTTGAACTTCTATCGGCAGGCTGTCCCACACGAGTTCGGTCGGGGTAGGGGTGTTGAGCAGGAAGGTCGCGCCCGGTGCTGCCATATCGAGCATCGGGTAGCGCTCAATGAAAGTCGGCTGATGGCAGGCAACGAACTGCGCTTCGCCCTTGCCGATCAGGTAGGTCGACTGGATCGGTTCCGGACCGAAACGCAAATGCGACACGGTCACCGCACCGGCCTTTTTCGAGTCGTACTGAAAGTAGCCCTGCACGTGATCGTCGGTCTGGCTGCCGATGATCTTTATGGAATTCTTGTTGGCCGAGACGGTGCCGTCCGAGCCCAGTCCATAGAACACGCAGCGCGTAACCTTTTTCGCGGCTACCGGTTTGAAACTGTCGTTCCACTCCAGGCTGGTATGGGTCAGATCATCATGGATGCCAATGGTGAAGTGGTTTTTCGGGGTGTCTTTTTTCAGTTCCTCGAATACCGCTGCGGCCATGGCCGGGGTGAATTCCTTCGAGGACAGGCCGAAACGTCCACCGGAAACGCGGGGCATGCTGGCACGTTCGCCACCGCTGTAGGCTTGTACCAGGGCGCTACTGACATCCTTGTAGAGGGGCTCGCCATCTGCGCCGGGTTCCTTGGTGCGGTCGAGCACAGCAATTTTCTGCACGCTATCAGGAATGGCTTCGAGCAGGTGTTTGGGCGAGAAGGGACGGAACAGGCGTACCTTGATCAGTGCCACCTTTTCGCCCTGGGTCACCAGTGTATCGACGGCTTCGACAGCAGCGCCAATGCCCGAACCCATCAGCAAGACCAGGCGCTCAGCATCTGGTGCGCCGTGATACTCGAACAGCCGGTATTGGCGCCCGGTGTGCTTGGCCAGCCTGTCCATGGCGCTCTGTACGATGTCAGGCAAAGCGATGTAGTAGGGATTACTCGATTCACGCCCCTGAAAATACACATCCGGATTCTGCGATGTGCCACGGATCACGGGATGGTCGGGGCTCATGGCGCGGTTGCGATGTGCGATCACCAGGTCTTCGTCGATCAACTCGCGAACGATGGATCGATCGATATCCTCGATCTTGGTGACTTCGTGCGAGGTGCGGAACCCGTCGAAGAAATGCACGAACGGAATCCTGCCTTCCAGGGTGGCTACCTGGGCGACCAGTGCGAGGTCCAGCACTTCCTGCACGCTGGCCGAACAGAGCATGGCAAAGCCGGTACTGCGCACCGTCATCACATCGGAATGGTCGCCGAATATCGATAGTGCCTGTGCAGCAATCGAGCGTGCCGCGACGTGCAGTACGTTGGGCGTGAGCTCGCCGGCGACCTTGAACATGGTAGGGATCATCAGCAGCAGACCCTGCGACGCGGTGAAACCGGTCGCCAGGGCACCAGCCTGGAGAGCGCCATGGGTGGCTCCTGCGGCGCCGGCCTCGGATTGCATCTCCACCACCTGTGGCACGCTGCCCCAGAGGTTGGGTTGTTCCAGCGAGGCCCATTCGTCCGACCACTCGCCCATCGGCGAGGCCGGGGTGATCGGATAGATCGCCACCACCTCGTTGGTCAGGTACGCGATTTTCGCCGCGGCCTCGTTACCGTCGATGGTGATTTGATTGGAGTTGGGCACGTGCCTGCCTGGCTGAATGTCGTTCGCCGCAGCATGGTGTGGGCCCTCGGAGCGCTGCAAGGCAGACCGGTATCTTGATTGATTTGAATCAATCAGCGAGTGGCGGGGTAATCCCTAACTGATGGCGCCTGTCGACCGCAGCATGAACGGTGTGTTTTCTTTGTAGAAGAATCGCTTGGGCGAATGGGTAAGTAGGAAAAACGTTCAAATTAATCGACGTCCAGTTGCCTGCGGGCGAAGAATGGGCGTTTTCTGCCTTGCTCAGTTCGATTTCGGCGGATTTGAGCGGGAGGCGATCGTTGCCAGGACATCCTCGGCCGAACCGTCACGCAGGGGGTGCCTGGACCTTTGCGTGCTTTGCCAACGCGTGCCGGGTTCCAGTGCTCTTGTGAGGGTGCTCCCAAGGCTGCTCTGTCCTCGCGCACGGCTTGCCGCACCGAGTTCGCACAAGGGGTGCTGGTCGAGCCCTGTCCATTGCTTGAAAAGTCGTTCGAGTTTTGGATGCTGCAATAGGTAAACAGGAATTGCGGACAGGGACGGGGCACGTTTATTGAATCGTAACTGGTCCAGTCCGGTATTAGAGAACGCCGAGACTTGCAGGTCGGAACCGGCCAATAATTCCGGGAGCGGTTTGTCGCAGATGTGCCAGGCGGAACGGCAGAATCGACGCAGCAGTTTTTGCAGCCTGCGACGCTCGAGTTGCGTCTCTTTGGGATGCATCCGCACCAGCAGTTTGCAGGGCGGCAGATTCTGCAACACTTGGCGCAATGTGTCGTGATAACCGGGTTGCTCCCAGAGTGGCTGGCTGCAAAGCACCACCAACGGCTTTCCTGGCGGCACCTGCTCGGCACGACGCAACCGGTTTGCCATCAGCTGTTGCCGCCATGCGACGGGTGGCCGCTCGCCAATGGGTGAGCCTACGATGATGGTATTGGCAGAGGCACGTTGCCGGGTAAGACGCGCTGCGAGTTGGTCGCGCACCAGGTAGGTATCGGCATAGCTGCCGAAGCCTTTGTTCACATCACCCCAAAAGTCTTGCAGTGCCCAGGTCGGGATATCGTTGCTGGCGGCCAGCAATGCCTCGTCGATTCCCCGGTCGGGGCCGGAGAGGCCGGTCAGGATGGCATCGGGTTGTGAGCGCGCGATCAGGTTGGTTGCGGCGTCAGGTAGTGCATCCTCGCTGGCAGAGATTTTTTCAGGAGTCAGGCCGAGGGAGTGAAAAATCTGGCGGGCAGGCTCCGCAGCGACCAATGTCAGCTCGTATTCAGGGGAAGTTGCCGCCAGGTGTGCTACCGGAGCGAGATAGTTTGCGGCACCGGGATCGCGTGCGGAGATCAGTAGTCGGAAAGGGCGCGGCACGTACAGACGCTCCCCTCAGCGACGGTCCAATGTGTTCCACAGGGTGTCGAGCAACGCGCGTTTGCGTTCGGCCAGGTCGTACAGGAAGACGAACTTTTCCGACTCGGCTGCGCTGCTCGCCGATGCGGCGGAGTTGCCCAGCAGCAACTGGGCGCGCGTGGCCAGCGTCTGCAGAATGCTGGTTGCACTTGCCTCTAACGCCAGCCTGTTAGTGCTACCGGCAAGGTAGCCCTGGACCAGTGAGTTGCCGAATCTCAGTATCTGCTCATCATCGTCTACCCGCACAAGGACCAGGCGTTCCAACGCCATCGCCAGATCGACCAGTGGGTTATGCCAATTGTGCGTGGCGTCCTCGAAATCCAGCAGGATCAATCGATCGCTGGCCCGCACAAACAACAGGTTGCCAATGTTCAGATCACCATGAATGACTTGGGCTTCACCTTGCGGAAGCGATGGGGTGGACAGGTGTTGGGCAATACCTGTTGGCAACTGGTCGGCCAGCCGGGCGTGCAGTTGCTCGAATACTTGGTCGCGTTTCTCGGAACGGTCTTGAACCTGCCGGGCCTTGGGATGGTTGCGCAGGTGGTTGTGCATCTGTGCCAAGTGACGACCGACGGTGCGCAGATCCTGTTCGGTGAGTTCGGTAAATCGTGCGTCAATCGAGCGATAAGCCAACAGTTGGTACTCGCTGCTCAGGCGCCGTGGATAGCTGTGCAGAAGCGGGCTGACGGCCATGCCCTTTGTCGCCAACCATGCAGCAATATCGTTACCGGCCAGCTGTGCTGTTACAGCGTCGCTTGGAATCGTTTTGAGAAACAGCGTTGGCGAACCATCGCTTGGGCGAAATCGATAAAAGCGGGCCGGTCGCTGTCTGCCGGGCTGGTAAGTAAAAATTCGGCCATCCCGGCCGATAGTCGCACGCACACGCCTGGCCCATGCGTCTCCGACCGGACGCATGGGCGTTTCAAGTGGTTCCAGGCCAGCCCAGGCAGGCTCGCGTGCTTGATCAGCAACGGACATGTTGCCATTCCACCGGGTTATCGGCAGCGACGGACTGTACGACTTTTGCGCCGGCTATCCGGTCCCACTCTTCAACCGGGATGCCCAGCGTAGGGAACGCAAAACGCACGTTGTCGAGGTTCAAGACATCGCCGGGTTGAAGATTCTTCAGCGCCACGACTCCCATGCGCGCTGCCGGTCGTTCGGGAGGCGGCGCATAGGCAGCATTGGCCTCACCGAGTGCCGCATGGATGTTATGGCACTGGTCGAGAACATCTGGCAACCGGTCGACGTTTAGCGCATGGTAGACGTCCTGGTCACTATTCGGGCTGTTGTCACAGACGCCTTTTTCAAGGACCCGGCAACCGAGGGCGCTGGCCGCGAAGAGCATCTCGTCCCCATGGTGGTGGTCAGAAAGCCCAATGGGCAGACCGAACAGTTTGTTCAAGTCCCGCAGGATACGCAGATTGTGTTTTTCCAGCGGCGCAGGCGGGGCAGGTGGGCTGTATTCGACTACCAATTCACTGGCCCCGGCCTTGAACGCCCATTCCACCGCGCGCTGTGCTTCAGCGAGTGTGGCCTTGCCGGTATCGATGATCAAGGGGACCCCAAGGCCCGCGCACTGGCGGATCAGCGGAGCGTGGACCACGTTGGTAGAAGCGATCTTGATCGCCTGTGCACCAATTTCAGCAGCGAACTCGGCACCGGCGCCATCGTAGACAGAGAGCACCAGGCCGAGACCGAGATCACGACAGGGCGCGAACAGTTCACGGTAGGCATCGAGACCAACCGTTTTGCGCTCGATCAGCGCACGGTAGTTTTCCTCGCGTGGTTTCGCGTCGTTACCCAGGTATCGCTCAGCGGTATCGGTGGGCAGGCAGATTTCCGGGTCGTGCAGGATCTCGCCCTTGATATATCTTGCGCCGCTGCCTGCCACTTTGTGCAACAGCTGTGCGGCAAGGTCCAGATCCCGATTGAAAAAGGTGCCAATGTCCGGCAGAAAGACCGGGGGACGGGAGGGGTCGCTGACGTCGCGCCAAAACGCGCTCATGCGGCGACCTCCAGGAATTGTTGCAGGATATGCAGGCCAACCGGGCCGCTCTTCTCCGGGTGGAACTGGCAACCGAATACATTGCCATGACTCACCATGGCGGTAAGGCGGTTGCCGGCATAGTCGCAGACCGCAGCGATATCTGCCGGGTCGTCAGGGTGCGCCTGGAAGGAGTGCACGAAATAGACAGCGCTGTCGGGCGCTGTATGCGCCAGCAATGCATTGTCGAAACGGTGATCGTTGGCCGGGTGCAGGTTGGCCCAACCCATGTGTGGAACCTTGAGTGTTTCTCCAGCGCACCCCTGAGTGGGGATGGCGAGAACCTGACCGGGGATCAGTCCCAGCCCCTGGTATTTGCCGAATTCCTCGCTGGAGTCGAACAGCATCTGCGCGCCCAGGCAGATGCCCAGAACCGGTACACCAGCATTGGCTGCGTTGCGAACGGCATCGCTCAGTCCAGAGGCATCGAGTGCCTGCATGCCGTCGCCAAAGGCGCCGACACCCGGCAGCACGATACGTGCTGCAGTAAGGATGTCTGTCGGGTCCGAAGAGAGAGTGACTTCCGCCCCGAGATGTTCCAGTGCACGGCGCACGCTGAGCAAGTTGCCCATGCCATAGTCGATGACAGTGACCTTGCTCATGCCACGGCCTCCAGATCATGTTCCAGTTCACGCACCGAGATGCCGTGTTGGCGCATTGCCTGGTGAATCTTGTGCAGGCTGGTACGTTCGTAGTGAAGCATGTCGGCGATGGCCACGGCGTCCGCACCAACCTGTACAGCTTCGACAATGTGGGAGGGATCACCGACACCGCCGCTGGCAATCACCGGGACGTTTACCTCGGTGCTGACGGCTTCGACCAGAGCGGTGTCCATGCCCTTGCGCGTGCCTTCCTGGTCGACCGAGGTCAGAAGAATTTCTCCCGCACCCAGGTAGACGGCTTCTTGCGCCCACTCCACGACGTCGCGCCCTGTGTGTTCACGGCCATTGTCGGTGTACGCCTCCCAGCCTTCACCATTGCTTCTGTGCTTGGCCTCGATAGACAGCACGATACACTGCGAGCCGAAGCGCCTGGCGGCTTCGCTGATCAGTTCCGGGCGGCGAGTTGCTGCAGTGTTGATAGCGACCTTGTCCGCGCCGGCACGCAGCACTGCCTCGATGTCTTCGATCGAGCGCAGGCCGCCACCGACGGTAAAGGGGATAAATATATTCTGCGCCGTGTACTGCACCACGTCCGTGAGACTGTTGCGTTCATACAGCGAAGCAACGATGTCCATGTACAACAGTTCATCCACACCCATGTCGTAGTAGCGACGGGCAAATTCGTTGGGGTCGCCGAGCTTGCGCAGGCCTTCCAGGCGAATGCCCTTGATCAGGTTGGGGGCCTTGATGTCCAGGCGGGAGATGATGCGTGTGTGGGGCATGGCGTTACTGACCCAGGCGTCGTGGCTGCCAGGGTTTTTGGTGTTCGATCAGGTTGGAAAGCGCCTCGCGCACCGCATCTGAAGGACGGGCAGCTACTGTCGATTCCTCGGACAGGCGGTTACTCCCGCCGCGCCCCAGCGGTAGTGAAAAGCGCTTGAGAATAGTGGCGTTCCTTTTGCTCTGTTTGCTCATGGTTCATCGTTTCCATACGGTGTGGCGCAACTTCCATTCGCCATTTTCCTGCATCCAAAGGTGTGGCGAACGGAACCGGTCGGCGAGGTTCATGAAATAGTCGCGGTCCATGATCGCCTGCTCGAACATCTTGTTGGCGACAGGGAATTCCTTCTCGTTGATCGACAGGTAGCGGAAGATCTCTTCGGCAAAACGTTCCGGGAACTCGCCGTCGAAACGTTTCACCAGGGCCACGCCTTCGTCGCGCTCGATATCGCCCGAGCGAATCTCCTGTGCTGCATCGTAGGTGGCGCGGCCGATGCCGAACTTTATGTAGGTGGTGTAGTAGTGGAAGTCGTCGATCTTGTCGTCAATGCTGTTGTACTTGCTGTAGGTTCCGGGCGTGCGTTCCGGTGATGCCTGGAATCCGCCATGTTCAACTGCATAGTAGTAACAGCTCTGGGGGTGCCACTTCAGGTAGTAGCCGAGGTAGTGCACTTCGACACCGACGCCTTCGAGTTGTTCCGGTTCAGCGGGCAGGTAGGGCAGCAGGTCCTGCTGCTGCATGCCGTAGTCATCTTTCAGTTGCTTCAGTGACACACCGGCGAGATGGATCTTGGACTCGTCCGAACCGGTGAAGTACTTGAAATCGCGCTTGGCGGTTTCCATATCGCCCTGCGGGTTGCCGTACTCGGCCTCGTTCTCACCGTAGAACACCAGCTTGATGCCGTGCTGTGCGGCGACCTTCGGGGCCAGGGCTTTCTGACCAATAATGAACGGTTGGAAAGGGTGGAAAAGGTTTTCCACAGCGAGGCGGGTGAGCAGTCGATGCACGCGTCCATTGGGCGTGTGCAGGATGTTGTCGAAACCGGCATGGATCCAGGCCTGGAAATTCTCCCAGCCCCAGGGGGTGTACAGATGCGGTGCCCAGGTGGTGGTGAGCGGGTGCATGCCGTACTTGTCCTTGAGGATGTGCGCGGCGTAGAAGCTGTCCTTGCCGCCGGAGCCGGGCAGCAGGCAATCGTAGCTGCCATCGGTGGAGCGATGTTTGTCGCACAGTTCCTGCAGTTCGCGTTCGCGCTCATCCCAATTGATCGAAACCTGCTTGGTTTCAGCGACCTTGCAGGCGTCACACACGTGGTCTTCGTCGAAGTGGATGGTCTCTTTTTTCGATTCCTTGGTGTGCTCGTATTCCACCGCCGAGTTAGGGCGTTGGTTGGAGATAACGCACTTGCTGCAGAACTTCACTTCTACTGGCAGGCCGTACTTGGCTTCCAGGGTTTCGTTCTCGTCGATCTGGATAGCAGGTTCGCTCATAACGATTTCCTAAGCATTGGCGGCAAGCGTATTGCTCGCCTGTCGGGATTCATGAAGATAGAAGGCGACCAGTTTCAGGTCGAAGGCGGTGTCCACGTCCAGGGATCGTTCCGCCGGCATCACATGGGCCACGGTTTCGTCGGTGACGAATCGCAGGTTCTCGCGCAGCCAATCGACCCGCGCCACGTACACTGCGCCATTCAGCACGTACG
>Ga0180435_10004018_pt1 | contig 14578 bp, 11 predicted proteins | sample SS_ome_3_FD_132467 | JGI IMG/M metagenome (GOLD analysis project Ga0180435, IMG submission 132467) | Hypersaline lake sediment archaeal communities from the Salton Sea, California, USA - SS_3_S_1 metaG | ecosystem: Environmental > Aquatic > Non-marine Saline and Alkaline > Hypersaline >... | reverse complement strand
TCATTCCTTATCCCAAGCCGGTTTATCCCGGCGCTTTCCCTGACCCCGACTTACGGGATGGCTACGACATGTCCGGGTGGTTTCCGATCGCTTGCAGGAGGCGATCGAAGCGCCGGACCATGGTCGACAGTTCGTATCGCTCAAGACGCCTGCGGGCGGTGCATGTCACTTTCGAGACCAGAGAGGGGTCGTCCAGGAGCGTCTCGATCGCTCCGGCCAGGGCGGCCGGGTCGCCCGGCGCGGCGCGGAGACCCTCAATCCCGTCGCTCAGCATCTCATCGAACGCCGGGATATCCGAGACCACCGCGCCCGCTCCGGCGGCGAAGGCTTCGAGTGTCGCGATGCTGGAGACTTCTCCGCGAGTCGACAGCACAAACAGATCGGCCGCGGCCAGCACGCCTGGAATATCGTCGCGGTGACCGGCGCAGATAACCGCGCCTTCCAGACCGCCCGCCTCGACTTGGGCGATCATTTCAGGCGAATCGGTACCCCGCCCGACAAGGACGAGTTGGAAATCGTCGCGTTTGCGTTTCAGCAAGCCCACTGCCGCCAGGAGGGTGGCGAAATCCTTGTCGGGCATAACGTTGGCGACCTGGACGATCGTTTTGACGCCCTCTGCGACACCGAGGTCTACCGGTTCGGCATCAATAAACTTCGCCGCGTCGATCCCGTTTCTGATAACGCCCAGGCGGCGTCTTTCCAGACCGCGTTCGACCAGCATCTTGCGCTGGTCGCCGCTGACGCAGATAACCGAGGCGAGCAGTCCCATCCGCCGATATCGCCTGAGCCTGGGGACGAAGTTTCCCGATTGCCCTTCCGGTCGCGAGTGGCACCAGCATATCCGCGGGATGCATCTACCGGCGAGAACCGGGGCGAAGGCGGCGTAAAAGAGCGCATCGCGGGGCACACCGACGCATATCACCGCGCCGCTCTGGTGGCGCCTGATGATTCTCGCCAGGCGCCACAGACCAAAGGGATCGCGTTTGAACCGGGCCAGCCCGTCGCAGACCACCGCCCCGGTCCGTCTCAGCTCACCGGTCAGCTCACCACCGCCCTTGACTGAGACGGCGACAAATTCGTGCCCGCGGGCCTGCAGGGCGGCCATCAGGCGCAGCGCCGTTGTCTCGGCGCCTCCCGCGACGAACTTCGACATCACGACAACTGCGCGCATGTCAGACTCCCGCCATTGCGGCGCCGGCGAGTCCCGCAGCCTTTATATCTGCGAGCACTTGAGCGGTTTGAGGAAGTAGTTGTATATCTTCGAGACCGTGCCCTTGTACATCTTCATAACCTTCATCCGGTTCCATTCCGGGTGGGCGCCGAAGGCCTTCCAGTGTGCCTTGTGCGATTCCATGTCCGGCGCCGAGAGCATGTACGTGAGGTTGGGCACGTTTCCTCCGATAAGCATCTCACCGTAGAACACGGGCGCCAGCTTCGTGTCGCGCATGACCTGCATCTCCCCGTTGTTGAACATGTGGACCTTGCGCCGCGCGGCGTCTTCGTTGTGCGACTCGTATACGCGCATCTCGAATATACGGTCCTTTCCGGCCTTGGTCTCGGCGGGAAGCTCGATGACCGGAATGCCTTCGAAAGCCTTCATCAGCCAACTCTCGATCCGGGTGTACATGGGATCCTGCTTCGATCCGACCAGGAAGGCTTTGGCGGCGGACTGGTAGGCAGTGTCGGCGGCGAGTTTCCCGTTCAACGCCGTCATCAGGTCGAGCGTCTTGTAGGGTATCAGCGCCCACAGCGTCAGGTCTTCAGCGTCGGAATCCTTCTTCTTCATAACGCCGAACACGCCGACGCGATCGATCCCCATCCGGTTCAGAGCCGGAACCAACGCCTTGGCGAAGTAATCCTTAATGATCGCCTGTTTTTCGGTATTGGCGATACGGTAAGCTCTCAGTTCGTAATATTCCTGGGGGGATTTCTTGTCTTCGGCGCCGGACGACGAACCGCTCACGGTGACCGCGGCGGCCGCTGCTGCCGAACCGGCAAGGAAACTCCTGCGATCGATCATCTTCTTCATAATTCAACCTTTCCTGAAATCTGTTGTTAATCGATTGACGTTCAATCGACGGGTTTGTCCGAATCGGAATCCGAGTCTTTGGGATTTTTTGCGAGAGTGTATATGACGATGTCAGCGCGTTCCCTGTCAGCGGGTCTCAGTTGCCTGGCATGGGCTTTTTGGAGGCTGACGGTCAATATTTTAAGGTCCGGTTTTCGATCGATCAGATACTGCACGGTCCCGCCGTCGAAATCGGTGTGGAACTGTCCGACCAGATGGATCACTCGCGCCAAACCGCCATCGAGCGCCTCTGCGATGGAACCCGCCATCGTGGCGTCCCATACGAGTTGGGCGCGGAAGAACGCATCGATGTCTATCTCGCGGCGCGGCGCCTGTCGCCTTGCCGGTTGCGTCGTCGCGGGCCTGGCGGCGGGTTTATCCTTGCGCGGGCCGGACGGTGGTGAATGGCGGTTCATGACCATCCGGAATCGCCGGGCATACGCCCCGGTCAGTATCCGCTCGGGAATGAAATACCATTTCCTCTCCCCCGGCGGATGCGCCAACAACACACCGTATCCCTCGATTCGGGCTTCTCTCACGTATTTTCGCGGGGAGTTGGCGGCTATCAGCGGAACGCGGGCATTCCGGGCCGTATCCACAATCGGCTGATACCAATCGCCCCACTTTCCCTTGGCGCCCCAGTCGGATGAACCTGTCCGCCTGACGAATTCCGCCGGCGACATCTCCCCGTCCAGGTATGCGTCCACGATCTCCTGCTCGTCGCGTTCGAGCATTTCCATCGAAATTCCCGCCGGTGGCGCCAGTTCGGCCGCGTCGGAAACCAGCGCCAACTCGACCTGGTGTGCGACGGCGTCGTCGTGCTGTTCTCCGACGAGAATCACATCGGCCCACCGCATCGCATTGCGAACGTCGTCCCACGCAAGCCTGCGGGCGGTATGGCCCGAGAACATCGCCAGGCCTCTCGGCGCCGAAAGTTTCAGGCCGGTCGGAATCACACCGGAGTTCCCGGCGCCGGTTTCGACGAAGAAATGTTTCCTGCCGCATCCTCCAGCGGCGACGACAATCACGACCGCCGTCACCGCCAAAATCGTTTTCGGCGATAGCCTTTTCATGCCCGGAACAATAAGTCAAGGAGCGGTAAAATGCAACCATCACCATCCGGCGGCGGGTGCAATCGCCGAATCTCGACACAGAGATTCAACGGCTCAGAGGCGAACGGCGACGGATGAATATCCAGCAGCCAGCAAGAAACGCCCAATACCCATGTAAACGACAACGGCATGTACGTATCTTAAGCGCTCCGAAGAAGGGGAACTTGAAGACCAGCCTGTTTCAATCACCCTCCTTCGGAGGGCTCAACGGCAACGACATAGGGTAATACTCTTGGATATTGTCCGTCGCCGTCCGCCGTTGTAGTTCGCCATTTGCCGTTGTCGTTTGACGTTGTCGTTTGCCGTTGTCGTGCGCCGTCCACTTGGTCATTGGGCGTTTCTTGTTGGCTGTTGGCTGTTGACTCTTGGCTGTTTGCTCTTGGCTGTTTGCTCTTGGCTGTTTGCTGTTGATCCATCACAATCCGGCGTTATCCCCACACAGCCGCTGCGATGCGCTTACCGAGGCGGGAGAAAACTTCCAGCGCTATACCCGCGGCATAGAGCAGATTGCCCTTTCGCCACCTCGCCACGCCCCAGACGGTATGCAGCAGAAACGTGCCCGCGAACTCGTATCCCAGGAGTGCAAAGGCGCCCGCGCCGCGGTCTCCGCAGCGGCGGGCGGTGTGCAGGGTCGACGAGACGAGCATGCGGCCCATCCTGAGTCGATCCGGGCGCCCGCCGGGATGCGGGTCGTGCAGCACGGTCAGGCCTTCAGCCAGGAATACCGGTCTATCCACGGCGATGCGAAACGACAGGTCCCGATCCTCGCCCAGGACGTAACCGCAGAAGAATTCGTCGTCGAATTGATACTCCGCGGCGACCTCGCGTCGCAGGGACATCAGGCATCCCGACATTGGTTTTCCAGGCGTCAGTTCCGCCCGAAGCGATGGAGGCAGGGCGACGTATCGCGCCGCACAGGCGCGTGGCGCCCATCGAGTCTCGCCGAGCATTGCGGCAAGGAAGTTCCACAGGTTTCGTCCCAGACGATTTTCAGGCGGTGGGGGTACGGGTCGCGCCCCTATCGCGGCGACGGTATCGCGCGCTGCGGCGTCGTACATCGCGACCAGGTCGGACAGGCAGCAGGCCGGCGGGATCACGTCGTCATCGATCATCACCAGGATTTGCCCCGATGCAAGTTCCATTCCCCGGTTTCTTGATGCGCTGGCCGACGGCCTGTCGGTATGAAGTTCACAATACTCAAACGCGACCCCGGCGGATGTTATCGCTTTTCCCAGTTCTGCGGGGATTTTTTCGGTCCAGTCGTTGACGATGATTATTTCTTCCGGAAGGCGTTTCTGGGCGAGCAGGGCTCTGACGGTTCGCGCCAGTGATTCCGGGCGATTGTGCGTCGGTACAATCACGGATATGGTTGTCACGAGGCGTCCCTCCGCGTGAGTTTCCCGACGGTCATTACGCCCGCGATCAGCGTTTTTTTCTGTGTGTTTGTGAAGACCAGCGGTGTGGCGAGTATTACGGCCAGCACCGCGGTCCATCCGGTCGCGGCGGCCCAGGGGGGCAGGAGCAGTATTGCCGGCAGCAGTAGAACTGCGATTGTGCTCCAGTGCAATCGAATGCGTGAGATCAGAAAGAACGCGCACGAGACTACTCCCACACCAAAGAACATTCCGACCCCCGCGGCGTATGCGGCGCCGGTGACCCCGTATCGCCCGATCCAGGCATATCCGAGCAGGACGTTGGCGGTCCCGGAAAGCACCGCGGCGACCGCTATTACCGCCGGGCGTTCGCGCAGTCGTGCGATCATCGTCATAAGGGCCATGAAAACCACGGACAGGGAACTCATCATGAGCGGTCCGACCAGGCCCGCGCCGCGATGGTATTGGCTTTTCAGGATCAGCACCCAGTAAGGCGCACTTGCGTATACGATTACCGCGAGCGTCATTATCGCCAATGCTATGCCCTTATATGTTGTCTCGAGGACTTCCATCGCCTTGTCTCGCCGGCCTGATTCCCACCTCCTTGCCACGTGTACGAACAGGACGGCCCACGCGGCCTGGGCGAGCAGCACGACTGGATACGCCAATCGCATGAAGACAAAGAACACGCCGGCCTGACTCTTGCTCAATTCCTGATTCCTGTAGAGCATATAGAAGCTGATGTATGAATTCGCGCTCCACAGCGCCATACCGAGTACGGAAATCAGTCCGAAGGTCACCAATCGGGCAAACAGGTTCTTCGGGAGTTTTTGGGCGGGTGTCGGGGCCCTTCGATCGACGTGTCCGGGTCGTGGTTTCTTTCGCCGGTCACGGCTTCGGCGCCGGTGTCCGCCGGAAAGAAGAATACCGAAATGCAGAAAACTCAATGCCGCCACCAGCGAAATCCCAATTGCCGCGGCATGTGTTACAAGCGCCGCGGCGGCAGTAGGCCAAACCCACAACACCCCCACCGCCATCATCGTAAACAAGACGCTGAAGAGAATGTGGACAATCGAAACGATCCTGTATAGACGCATGCCCTTGAGGAACGACAGCACGTTGAGATGGAGGGCCCACAGCATCGCGTTGATCAGTGCCAACCAGCATATCAGCACCTGGTTCTCCCGCGTAACACCGGAGACGCCCTTGCCCGCGGAGATTATGAGTACAGTTAAGTACTCCGCGTTCACCAGCAACACCGCCCCGATCAGCAGCACCAGGGCGCCCGCGCCGAATCGCATTTTGCGATAGAACAGTTTCAGGCGTCCCCTTGCCTCGAAGAGCGACACGTATCGTTCGGTCCCGCTGTCGGTTCCCAGTGTCATCAGCGGTCCGAGCACGGTGAAGATCATGACGCCAAGACCCCATAGCGACATGTGCTCGGGCGCCAACATCCAGGCCAGCACCAGAACCCTGACAAGACCGAGCGATCTCTGCAGGACAGTCACCGAGACGTGAATCCCCATCAACTCACCCAGTGTGCCAACGCGGTAGAGTCTTCTCACAACGGACAACTGGAATCTCCCTGCGTGCGCCGGGCTCCCGCGACAACATACCGCCCGCCGCGCCGGCTCAAGGGCGAACCTGCGGGCCATTGGCGACATCGATCGGGTGAGGTTCAAGCAACCGGTTATAACCGACCACCAGACCGGCCATCGACCACAACAGCACGCAACTCGGTATCTCCCAAAGCATATCCCGGAACATACCGCAGATAACGTAATTCAGCATTATTATCCAGAACGCCACGACAAACTCGCGGGACAACCATCCCGTCGCAGTCGGCGGGATCTTGCGATACAGGCTCACGGACTCGGCGAACACGGCTATGAAAACCGCCAGCAATCCAACGAGACCGATAAGACCCGCCTCGGAAGCCATCGTCAGGAATACGTTGTGCTGCACAACCATGACGAGGCGCAGACCGGCCAGAGACTGCGGATCGTGGGGCATCTGGACCTGGTAGTCGATAAAATGTCCGAATCCGACGCCGGTCAGCGGGTGACTCCGAACGATCTCAAACGCCTGCGCCGCAAGGATCTCTCGCGCGCGTATCGGACCTTCCTGGGCGACACCTCCGATACTCCGGTCGGTACTCGTCAGGTTACTCCAAAAAAACATCGCGCCGATGGCGACAACCATTACCGCAACGGCAAGTTTCAATCGTCCCGCACGGCGGCGCTCGGCCCAAAGGAACCAGACCACCCCGCACAGCAGGAACGCCACGTAACCGGCGCGCATTTGGGCAAAGAAGATTGCGGGCGGAATCAGCACGAGTTGCAGCCCCATTGCCGCACGATAGAGACCGCGAATTCGACGGATGCTGAACAGATTCATGTAGAAAAGCACCACAAGGAACGTGGACTGCATACCCGCACCGCGGAACGGACCGCGGGCACGCTCGGCATCAATGGCATGGTGCGCCTCGACAATGAAATCCGGCCAAATCAGCGAATTGGCCCATGGTATTCCCTTTATGTTGGCGAACTGGAGGTAACCTGTGTACAGCGCGTACCAACCGAAGATGCTGATCAGCACGAACGGCCAGGCCGCCTGGTTCTCGTCGCGGACGATGTTGTACACCAACCACAACATGATGAACGGAAACAGGATCGCCCCGAGATATCTGTAGTAAGGGGCCGCACTGAACTCGCTGACCTGGGAAATCCAACCGGAAACGTGGGCGTTCCAACCGAGGTACAACACCAGCGCCAGGAGAATCCAGAAGAGCTTGCGGTCGAAGCGCACCACTCCACGCCGCAGGAAATAAAACAAATAGGCCACGACCGCCCCGACGAAAATCAGGCGCGGGGGGTTCATCGTGAAGAACCCCGGTATTTCGATCTTCAACTCGTCCCAGTCGAGAACACCGTACGAAAAGACCCACAACCAGGTGAGAATCATCACGTCCCAGCGGGCGATCCAATAGGCCATTATCCCCACAACAGGAATCGCCGCCAGCGCCCACGGAATCGCATCCGGAGACGCCATTGACACGCCAAACGCCCCGCCAACCAGCAGCAGCACTGCCAGTAACATCACGGAATCGTTTTTCTGCCGGGCCAATATCGCCATGCATGCCTCACGCGGATCAACTCAACCCGCCGAACCGCCGAACACCCGAGCGACAGGCGCCCCAACCGACCGCCGGCATGTCAGCAATCCGCCGACCGACGCTAAACTCGCTTATACACAAACCGCGGGATCGGGTATGTCCGAAGATTCATCACCAGGCCCGCAATCGTTCCGCCCGCGGCCTCCAGGCGTTTTTTAGCCTGGGCGACGGCCTCACGCGGGGTCTTTTCGGCACGCGCGACAAGCACGACGTCCGGGATTGTGGCCGTCAGTATCTGGGCGTCAGGATAGTGATTCACTGCCGCGGCGTCGACGACGATGTAATCGTATCCTTGAGCGAGCGTTTCAAAGAATTCTCCGGCATGAGGGCTCTTGAGGATGTTGAGGCTCCGCCCCGCTCCCTCTCCGGCAACGTAGACGTCCAGCCCGCTGGATACCCTCTGCGCTACGGTGGCGGGATCGCGGGACTCGGTGATAATCTCGCATACGCCCGGTGAGGGTTTGAGTTTGAGTATCCTGTGGACCAGCGGCGTGCGGAGATTGAAATCCACCAATGCCACCCGCTCGGCGCCTGAAGGTATGCTACCGGCCAGCGCCAGGGCGCAGGCGGTGGTGCTCGTGCCCTCCTGGCGGACGGCGGAACATACCATCACCGCCTTTCCGGACACCCTTCCGGAATAGAACAGCGTAGCCCACAGGCTGCTGAAGGTATTCTGGGCCTTTAGGCTCAGGGCAGCTCTGGGCGGTTGATTGTTCGGTATCGCCTGGGCAGTTGTCCGGGTCATTTAAACACCTCTTTTGGCGCGAATCATTCTTCGCCCGAGTTTGGGTACTGACACCAGCACCGGAACACCGAGATATCGCTCGGCTTCATCGATGCTCTTGAGGCTGTGGTCGAAGTGATCGGCGCTGAAAGCGTAAATCAGCGACAGAATGAACCCGCCGATTACTCCGAGAATCAAATTCACCAGCATGATGGGTTTTACCGGTTTGCCTGGATCGGGTTGCGACGCATCGCCCAAGACCGTCAGCATGATGGGCACGTTCGACAATTCCCTCGCCGTGGTGGCGCTGACGACCCTGTCCATCTCGTTGTCGTACCTTCTCTGTGCCGCTTCCTGCGCCGCCCGGAGACCCTGCCACTTGGCGGTGCTGACCGCCAGGGTCTGAAGACGATCGCGATCGGCGGTGAAGCTGGCCTTTATCTTGTCTCGCCTGGCGGTATACGCGTCGAGTTTCTGCTGAGTCCTCGTCAATTGCTTTTTGAGTTCGATTCGGAACTCTTTGCGTGCATCTGCCAACTGCGCCTTGGCCGTCACCAGTTCCTTGTAATCATCGGTGTAGCGGGGCGTTAGAGAGTTAATGTGCAACTTGAGCGTCAGGATTTCCTTTTCGAGCATTCTCACTGACGGGTTGGCGGCCATGATCGAATCGGGGACCGCGATGGCGTCGTCGTCGGCCTGGTCCACCTGGGTCTGGAGCGCCTTCTTGATCGATTCGAGACCGGCTATTGTTTCCTCGATGGAGGTCATCTCTTCGGCGTAAGAGGTCGCCAGGCTGGCCTTTCCGGTACCGAATCCACCGCCCCGCCCGGACATGTGCTGCATGTCCAGCACGTCGGCCCCCGCTTCATCGCGAATGAAGGTGGTATAAGCCGCCACCGCACCGTCGAGATCGAGTCTGGCGGCGGCCAGTGACTTGTCGGACAGGAACTTCGTCGCGTCGGTGGCGCGTTTCCATTCGAGCTCCGCGTACCTCAGCTCGTATGCGTCGACCACGTTTTTGACTATCTGCAGTGCTCGCTGTGCGGCAAATTCGTGCGAGTCTTTTCCGAGTTTTTCCGCCAACTCGCGCTCTTCGGGCCAGATCACCTGGACTCTCAGGGTCTGGGTGAAGGTCGCGTCCGGTCCGCCCGGAGTCACAACTGTGAGCCTTTCCCTCAGATCGCCGATCGCTTCGGTATTGGCCGAAACGAATTCCTTGACCTTCCGGCTCCACTGACCGACGTCAGCAACCCATTTCTTCAACTCGACGGCAGCGGCGGCATCAGCGTGCAGACCGCCCTTGGGCAGGCCCGGCGGATCGGACGTGTCTTCAAGCCTCAAAAGGGCCGACCCCAGTACGTGGTCGCTGGAAATCAGAGACCTGAGGGTCGAGATATAAAGCACGACCTGATCTCTCATTGCCCCGGGCGTTTCCAGGGGATTTGCAATCTGGCTGGGTTTTGCCAGCAGTTGCACTTCGCTCTGGTACCATTTCGGCGCATGCCATGTCACCACGCCGGCAGCGGCCACCACCAGCACGAAGACGACGACCATGCCCGGGAATCGCCCGGCGATTACCCGGATAATTTCACGTAAGGTTCGTTCAGATCTTGCAGCCATGTTGTACCTCTCGGGGGCCTGGCCCGCGGGAAAGCCTACGGATTTGGACCAAGCCAGTCTACTGCATCACTAGCGCTGTAGGTAAACGAATGATCGGTCACCGCGCGGATACCGCGCGTCCAGACCAGGTCGATGTAATCGGCGCGTTTGGCTATTTCGGAAGTTGGGATGTATATCACGTCACCGTCCTCCAACCAGATGTCATACCTGTGTTTCGACGAATCGGCGACAACGGGCATGTTGTCGGCCTTTTTGCGATTTTCGAGGAGTTGGAAGACGTTAATGACGGCGATTTCCGGTTTCGCCAGATGCCTTCTCCGCATCAGGGTGACCATGCTGAGTTCCGCGCGTCCGGGACGATATCCACCGGACTGCGCAATAGCCTGCAGCAGCGACATTTCGCTGATTGAAGTTGACAGTTGCGGTTCGTTGAGCACCGCGCCGGGCTTGTTGACTTCCCCGAATACAAAGACTCTCAACGGCGCCACGGACTGGACGTTGACGGTAACTTCGAGTTCCGACAGACCGATATCCTGGTAGGCCTTGTTCAACACGTCGTGGAGTTCGCTGGCGGTCCTTCCAGCGGCGCGGACATTGACGATGAACGGAAGCGACATGGTACCGTCGGGAGTGACGGGGACGAGGCGGCTTTGACCGCGCGGGGACGTGGTGATCGCTTCTTTCAGTTCGCGTATCTTGACGTTGGATTCCTTGAAGCTGACGGTAAGTGTGGGGTTTTTGAGGAACGCGGCGTAGCGCTGTTTGAGTTCCGCGCTCAGTTCATCGATAGTCCGCCCGTAGGCCCTGACCGGACCGATGAGGTCCAGGTGCAGCCTTCCATCGGAATGCACCTGCTCGACCTGGTCCAGGGACCGCTGGTATGGGAAGCGAATGATGATGATGTCCTGCACCTTGATCTTATAGACTTCGTTCATCTGGTGCCGCACGTGATAGATGACTTCCAGAGAATCGCCCTCCCTCAGGCGGTATTGCCTGCGCACGATTCTGGCCACCGGCGCTTCCTGGGGAGACCAGTACTTGTTGAGAAACTGGGCCGGAACCTTGGTAGTGCTCGGGGGCGGTGGTTCAGAGCAACCCAGGAGCATCACGACCGCGGAGGCGGCGGCCCAGCAACACCATTTGCGCATTTTCATAGTCTCACCTCACCGTCACGAATGCATCCGCCTGATACTTCTTGACGCCGATGAGCGCCTTGGCGGCCTGCTGATAGCTTTCGTATCTATTGACAACCACTATAAACAAAGGTCCCGACTTCCCGAGCATCGGCATGACATGCGGCGTCAAACCGCCGGCTCGCAGTTTCTTGACAAGCAAAGCTGCCCGGGGCTCACTGCGGAAGGCGCCGGCCTGTACTGTCCAGGCCGTTGCATTCACGCGCCTGCTTGATCGCCTCGCCAGCTCCGTGTTAGCAAAATATTCCACAACCTGACGGAATTGCAGTTCCGCCTTCCGCCACAGGCCCCTGCGCTGCAACACGCAGCCCAGGCGATAATGCGCGTGGTCGCCAGGCGGTTTTCCGATCTCGATGTCGACAATTGCGTTTCGATACAACTCTTCAGCCAGAAGCATTTGACCGCTATCGAAAGCCAACTGTCCCAACGCCAGTCTCGCATTGGCCCGCACGTCACTGTTTCCCGAGCGGTTTACCGCCTCTTGCAGATCGCTTTTTGCATCGGCGATATTGTTGAGAGACAGCCTGGCCTTGCCTCGCAGGTAATATGCTCTGCCTGCTTCTCTGGTTCCGCCATATTCCCGCAGGAACCTGTCGGCCTTCCTTATTGTGTCATTATACTCCCGGCGCACAAGACTATTCTGAGATTCTGCGAGTAATCTTCTGCCCTGCGGAGGCGCCGCACCCCCACAACCGCCCACTACGAGCATCATCGCCAGACAAGCGATCGTACTAATTGACGCTCTTACAAACATTTCGCTGTCATTCCTTGAAAGCATATCGCCAACTTCGGACACAGTATAACCCTGAGACCACACATATAGCCTTTTACTGCCTTGTCGGCAAGTGGTAAGCTGAAACTTGATTGTTTTCAGATGTCCAATATGCTCACTATACAGCTACCAGCTACCGTCACCGCTCCCATCGCCGTTGCCGTTGCCGTCGCCAGTTACCAGTTGCCAGTTGCCAGTTGCCACGCCCTTCCCGTTGCCAGTTGCCACGCCGTTCCTAGAACATCCCGACAACTTCACCATCCTCGTCGAGATCGATGCCCAAAAATGCCGGTCTGCTCGGAAGGCCCGGCATGGTTCGCATCGTGCCCAGCAGCGGATACAGGAATCCCGCGCCGGCCGACGCCCTGACCTCCGCGACGGGAACCGTGAAATCGCCCGGAACGCCCTTGAGCTTCGGATCGTGACTCAGCGACAGGTGCGTCTTGGCCATGCAGATGGGCAGTCCGCTGAGACCGGCCTGTTCGTACGAAGCTATCTGTCGCTCCGCCAATTCGCTGTAAGTAACTTCCCTGGCGTTATATACCTTTTGGGCGATCGTGAGGATCTTGTCCTTGATGGACATCTCATCGGGGTACAGCAGCTTGAAGTCTGACGGCTTTTCGCAGGCGTCGACCACCGCCTCAGCCAGTTGGCGGGCGCCTTGGCCTCCGCGCGTATAATGGTCGCTTACGAAGGCGCCCTCACCGCCGGCGGCGTTGACCTTGTCCCTGACCATCTCGACCTCGGCGTCGGTATCGGTGGGGAAACGATTCACCGCCACCACCACCGGAACGCCGAACTGCCTGGCGATCTCGATGTGACGGGTAAGATTGCACATCCCCGCTTCCAGGAGAGGAAGGTTTTCCGCGGTGTATTCACTGGCCAGCGGCTTGCCAGGGATCACCTTCGGTCCGCCGCCGTGCATCTTAAGCGCCCGGATAGTCGCCACAAGCACCACGCAGTCCGGTTTGAGACCCGAGATGCGACACTTGACGTTGAAAAACTTCTCCATACCGATATCCGCGCCGAATCCGGATTCGGTGACCACGTAGTCAGCCAGCTTCAGCGCGATCCTGTCAGCCACTATCGAACTGTTACCGTGCGCGATGTTGGCGAACGGTCCGGCATGCACGAACGCGGGCTGACCTTCGATCGTCTGCATCAGGTTCGGCTTGATGGCGTCTTTCATGAGCACCGTCATCGCGCCGGCGCATCCGATATCGTCAGCCGTTACCGGCTGACCGTCTTTGTCCATCGCCACGATGATCCGCCCGAACCTGCGGCGCATGTCCTTCATGTCCGTCGCAAGTGCCAGAATCGCCATCACCTCCGACGCCACGGCGATGTCAAAACCCGTGGCGCGCTTCGGGCCGTCAAGCCAACTGTCGCTCTTACCGGTCTCGATAAACCTGAGCGTCGCGTCGCAAATATCCACCACGCGGCGCCAGGTGATCGTTTCGGTGTCTATATTCAAACGCGGCAGGCCGCTGGCCGACCACTTCTCGTCATCGCTGTGTTCCTCGTGCCTCACCCGCGAATCGATGGCGGCCGCCAGGAGGTTGTTGGCGATACTGACGGCGTGAATGTCGCCGGTGAGGTGCAGGTTGAACTCCTCCATCGGGATGACCTGGCTGTACCCGCCGCCTGCCGCTCCGCCCTTGATCCCGAACGTCGGGCCCATCGATGGCTGGCGAATGCACAGGAAAAGATTCTTTCCGATCAGCCCCAGCGCCTGTGCCAGTCCGACTGCCGTTGTGGTCTTCCCTTCGCCCAGCGGCGTGGGCGTGATCGCCGTCACGTCGATGTACTTGCCATCGGGCCGGTCGGCCAGGCGGTCGAGTATATCGAGTTTCACCTTGGCTTTGACGTCGCCGTAGGGCTCGAGTTCTTCGGGCAGGATACCGGCCTGTTCGGCGATCTCGGAAATGCGAATGGGTTTGCACGCTCTGGAAATCTCGATGTCTGACGGTACTTTCTCGCTCATGATTACCTCGTGCCATATGAGTATCTGTGTATGTTAAAAATCCGAACGCGACGCGTGATGCGACAATACTGATAATCGTACCTGTTCGAATTGAAATGTCCAGAGTTTAGAACCAGCCATCAGCTACGACGCAACGGCAACGGCTTTTTTCAACCACGAAAAACACGGAAAGCACGGAAATGTTACGGCTACGGCGTAACGGCAACGGCGCACGGCAACGGCTTTTTCAACCACGGAAAACACGGAAAGCACGGAAATGTTACGGCTACGGCGTAACGGCAACGGCGTAACGGCAACGGCTTTTTCAACCACGGAAAACACGGAGATGTAACGGCCACGATGACGGGGAAAAGAAAACAATCAAGAACACGGAGAATAAGGCCATTGCGCCTGGCGGCCTGCCCGCCTACCGCTTGCGATGTCGCGCTGTCGCCGTTCGCCGTTAGCTGAAAGCTGATAGCTGACAGCCAATAGCTGCCGCCAAAACATCAACCAACAGATCATCGCCTGGAGCGTCAGTCGCAAGATCGTCCCCCAACGGCCGGAGATCGTAACCC
>Ga0180435_10004016_pt1 | contig 14581 bp, 14 predicted proteins | sample SS_ome_3_FD_132467 | JGI IMG/M metagenome (GOLD analysis project Ga0180435, IMG submission 132467) | Hypersaline lake sediment archaeal communities from the Salton Sea, California, USA - SS_3_S_1 metaG | ecosystem: Environmental > Aquatic > Non-marine Saline and Alkaline > Hypersaline >... | reverse complement strand
TATGGGCGTAAGACAGCATGGGAAGAAGTCATGGTGCCTGAGTACCCATTCATGTCAGCTTATGTGGAATCACTTGATGCAGGTATCCCTGTGACACCAGGACTACCGCAGTGGCTGGAAGCATTCATGGCCATTGGGGAGAACTCAGGACTGGCTATGTCCGGAGACGCAACACCGGAAGAGGCCATGGCTAATCTCCAGGCTACTCTGGAAGGTATCATACAGTCAGCCATACCTCCATATGAGTACAGAAGCCCATTTGTTGAATAAAAAAGTATATGGGACTTCAACTTACGGTTTGAGTTAAACGCAGGCATCTTCTGGCTGAGATGAAACCAGAAGGTGCCTGCCTGCCAAAGAAGCAAAAATTAGGAAAAAAGATTTTTAACAGAATTGATTTTTATAATAAATAATCCTCTTAAATAGGAACAGGAAGCATTATATGACAGCTTTAAAGAATCTTATTAATAAGAGTGGGGAGATGATAGCAGGACGGGGAGGGCCTCTGGGGGTTAATTATTCCCGTGACAGGGCAGTCCTGTGGCTTTTTCTTGCCCCTGCCATAATATTCATGCTTTTTGCAAATGTATATCCCCTGGGATATGCACTGGTTATGAGCTTTTTCCAGTACAACCGGCTGATACCGGGAGCAGTACCGGTTTTTAACGGGTTTCAGAATTATATCGCCCTGATAAGAGATCCCCAGATCATAGACAGTTTTGTAAGGACTATTCTTTTTGTAGCAGCCACAGTAGTAGTCGAGTTTCTGATAGGTACAGCCATTGCCCTTCTTATAACCACCACCATCAAGGGAATGCAGATCATCAGGGGTTTTTTCCTTATCCCGCTTATGATGCCTTTCGTGGTAGCCGGTACCCTGTGGCGGACCATGTACAATGCCCTTTACGGCCCTATCAATTATTTCATAAGCTGGTTCGGGGTGCCGCGGCTGGAATGGCTGGGAAATCCAGATCTGGCTTTGCCGGCAGTGATGATAACCGAGGTCTGGCAGCAGACCCCCATAGTTATATTCATCCTGGCTGCCGGAATACAAGCCCTGCCGGTTGATATATATCAGTCAGCAATGGTGGACGGCGCCGGAAGACTGCAGATATTGAGAAAGATAACCCTGCCGCTTCTAAAACCGGTATTCTTTGTGGCTCTTCTACTAAGGATAATGGATGCATTCAGGATATTTGATACCATCTATGTCATGACCTATGGTGGTCCAGGAAAGTCTACAGAAGTATTGTCGCTGTTTATCTATAAGGAAGGCCTTAAATATTTTAAGATCGGAAGAGCATCAGCTCTTTCTGTCATGTTCCTGGCTGTGGTACTTATTGCCACAATCGGGTTTTTAAGGAATATCCAGAAACAGCAGTTATAGTCTGGCAGATTTTTTAAAAAGAAAGGATTTTACAGAAGATGAGTAATATTCAAAATATTTTGTTCCGGTACCGGATGAAGCAGGGAGCACAGAAGATAATTGTATATCTTATGATACTTATCATTATTGCCGTGGTAGTATTCCCATTTTACTGGCTGATAACAACATCCATAAAATTCGAAGGCGACATGCAGACTTTTCCTCCTATATTTTTCCCTGCCCGTACCACTTTCCAGCATTATATCGATGTTTTTGTCAAATCCGGTATTGGGAAAAACCTCAGGAACAGCCTGGTAGTAGCGGTATCAACTACATTTTTGTCGGTACTTTTTGGTTCACTTGCAGCATACTCCATCGCCAAATCATACCTGGCAAGAAAGTTCAGGACCGGTTTTCTGGTGGCAGTGCTGGTAATAAGGATATTTCCCCCGGTGGTGACCACCATGCCCTATTTTCTCATCATCACCAGGCTTGGACTTTACGATACGCTGATATCGATGATAATCACCTATGTGGCATACTGTCTTCCCTTTGTAATATGGCTTATGCTGGGATTTTTCCAGGAGATGCCGCATGAGATCGAAAAAGCCTCGATCGTTGATGGATGCAGCGTATGGCAGAGGTTCTACAGGATATCCCTGCCTCTGACATTGCCGGGACTGGCCACTACTTCGGTATTCTGCTTTATACTGGGCTGGAATGAGTTCCTGTATGCATCAGTTCTCACATCACAAAATGCAAAGACACTTCCGGTGGTAATAGCCAGTTATATATCTGACCAGCGCATACAGTGGGGTCCCATGACTGCGACCGGGGTCCTCCTGGTAATACCGGTGCTCATATTTGCCATAGCAGCCCAGAAATATCTGGTAAGGGGACTGACTTTCGGAGCAGTAAAGGGATAGTACGTATTAATATTTTAAATTATTCTTCAGGAGGATAATGGATGGCAGAGATCAAACTAGAACATGTGACTAAGAAATTTGGAAAAGTGATAGCGGTAGATGATTTTAACCTGACTGTCAAAGACAGGGAATTTCTGACACTGGTGGGACCTTCGGGCTGCGGCAAGTCTACAACCCTTAATATCATCGCTGGTCTTGAAGACCCGTCCAGCGGATACATATATATCGATGGTGATCTGGCCAATGTCAAACATCCGGGGAAAAGGAATATCGCCATGGTATTCCAGTCCTATGCCCTTTATCCGCATATGAACGTTTTTGAAAATATCGGATTTGGCCTGAGGGTCAGGGGTATGAAGAAAGATGAAGTCAAAAAAAGGATAGAGGAAGCGGCAGAGCTCCTGGGGATAGACGATCTTCTGGATAGAAAACCCCGCGAGCTTTCCGGTGGACAGAGGCAGAGAGTGGCACTTGGAAGGGCAATAGTGAGGGATCCTGCCGTGTTCCTGCTGGATGAGCCTCTTTCCAACCTGGATGCAAAGCTCAGGATACAGATGAGGGCAGACCTGAGGCTCCTTTTCGAAAGGCTTGAGGGTACAGTAGTCTATGTTACCCACGACCAGGCAGAAGCAATGACCCTTTCAGACAGGCTGGTCATTATGAAGGACGGACTGGTACAGCAGGTGGGTCCTCCGGCTGAAGTATATGATTACCCTGCAAATATATTTGTGGGCGGCTTCCTGGGAAGTCCTACCATGAACTTTATAAACTGCAGCCTGGAGAAAAGAGACGGTTCCGGATTTCTCAAGACAGACGACTTTGAGATAAAGCTTAACGACAAACAGATAAGCGCCATAGACAAGACTGCATCTTCAAATGAACTGGTAATCGGGATAAGGCCTGAAGATATTCGCATCGGCGGTGAAGGCTGCACCATAAGCTGCAAAATAGAAGTCATCGAGAATATGGGGTCTGAGTCTATCTATTATTTCAGGGTAGGTGAAAGAAGGATAGTAGCCACCGCTGAAAGGATGGATGATAGTATCGGCGGAAGGCAGGAATGCCGCATAGGGTTCAATATGGCCAAACTTCATGTATTTGACAGGAAGACGGAGCAGGCTGCTTTTTAGTAAGACCAGTTTATCGAGCATAAGGAAACAATATGAATTCCAGGGAAAGGTTAGATCTTGCATTGAAGCATAAACAGGCTGACCGCATCCCGCTGGACCTGGGTTCAATGTATGAGAGTTCTATCGTAAAGTCTACCTATATAGACCTTAGAAGATACCTGGGGCTTGACACGGATAAAAGCATAGAGCTTTTTGACGTCATCCAGCAGCTCCCGGTCCTGGGAGAGGACTTTCTCCAGTATCTTAAAGTAGATGTCAGGGGCGTATTTCCCGGACCGTCTTCAAGATGGGTCCTTGATATAAGGCAGGAGGGAGACTACAGGACTTTTACTGATGAGTGGGGCATAAAATGGTTTATGCCGGTCAAAAACGGCTATTATTTCGATGCCAGGTCGCATCCCATGAGGGGACTTGAACTGGAAGATATCAAAAATTTTGATTATCCGGATTTTTCTGATCCGGCAAGATACCAAAACCTGAGGACCCGAGTACAGGAATTCAAAAAAAATGGATATGCGGTAGTAAGCGGCGCCGGTGTGGGTATAATGCTCATGTCTTCCTGGCTAAGGGGAATGGACCAGTTTTTTATAGACATGGCTTCTGACAAGAAACTGGCAAACTATCTCCTGGACAGGGTAACGGAATCAGCCTGCAATGCCTGGGAAAGTTCCCTGGACCAGATAGGGGACATCCTGGATGTCGCTTCTACCGGGGACGACCTTTCCAACCAGATATCCCCGCTGGTATCGATGGACATGTTTGAAGAAATGCTTAAACCCAGGTATAAGAAGATAATAGACACCATAAAGGGGAGCAGCCAGGCCAGGGTAAGTTTTCATTCATGCGGAAGCGTATATAGTTTTATACCCCATCTTATAGACATCGGGGTAGATGTATTAAATCCGGTGCAGGTATCAGCCAGGGATATGGATACAAAAAGGCTTAAAAAAGAATTCGGAAAAGATATTGTCTTCTGGGGAGGCGGGTGCGATACCCAGAAAGTCCTTCCATTCGGTACCCCGGCAGAGGTTAGGGAAGAAGTCAAGAAGAGGATCGGGGACCTGGCTTCCGGGGGAGGATTCGTGTTCAACCAGGTCCATAATATACAGGCAAAAGTGCCTGCGGAAAACATAATGGCCATGTATGAGACATTGTGGGAATATGGGAAGTATCAATAAAATTATATGCTATTAAAGGTGGAAAAATGTCCAGGATCGCATTTATAAGGATTGCTCATAAAGACTATCAGACGGATATGAGCCTTGAAAAGGGTGCGGAAGCCCTTGAAAACATAAAACAGGAGGGCACCGATTATTTTACCAATGAGGAACCGCTGGTGGACCCGGTCACTGCAAGGAAATTCGCCTATAAGGTCCTGGCAGAAAATGCAGACGGCGCAGTGCTGTTTTTTGATACCTGGGCAGAACCTTCTGTTGCAATGGCAGCCGTGCTTGAACTGAAACACCTTCCCCTGGCTATATGGGGGACACCCATGTTTGAATACAGGGGTAAGTTCGAATCCACCGGCTCCTTTGTGGGGATATCGGTCTTCTCGGGATCCCTTAAAAGGCTTAAGATATCCCATGAATATATACATGGTGCAGTTGATGACAATAATGCCATAGAAAAAGTTAAAAGGTTTAATACTGTAGCCGGCACTTTGAAGGCGCTCAGGGCTGCCAGGATAGGCCTGGTCGGCTATGCTGCCATGAGCATATACTCAGGCACATTTGACCACTTAAAGCTGAGAGGCATAATAGGGCCGGAAGTGCTGCAGATAGATACCTACAGCCTGGTAAAAATCGCAGAAGCGGCCAGCATGGAGGAATACAGCTTATTTGAGACCAGGGTGAAGGAGCGGGCCTCTATAGGAAGCGATATCAGGCCCGGGCACCTGGAAAAAGAGGGCCGGCTTTATCATGGGATCAGGGAGCTGGCAAAGATCCATGGCCTTGATGCCATAAATGTAAAATGCCAGTATGAGCTTTCACAGGATTGGGGCTGCATAGCCTGTCCCGCACTCTCGCTTACGGCGGATGAGGGACTGGTCTCGGGATGTGAAGGCGATGCCCTGACCACTACCAGCCAGCTGGTGCTTAACTACCTTTCGGGACAGAGCATACCATATGGCGATATATTGAATGTCCAGGACGGGGAAGCCCTTTTTTCCGCCTGCGGCTTTGCCCCATACAGTACCGCCCTGGACCCTTCAAAAGTCGAGCTAAGGGACATAGGACATTCGGGATTCAACGGGCCTGTGGTGTCACTGGTGATGAAGAAGGGTACAGTTACCTATATGAGGATAAACGAGACTGATTGCGGCTATGTGATGGGATTCGGTACGGGCGAAGGACTGGATACCGAACTGAGGCAGGGAAGATTTCCTGCCCTTAAGTTCAGGATCAACGGCGACCAGGAAAGATTTATAAGGTCGCTTCACAGCCAGCATTACGCGCTCTGCTATGGCGACTATACCGGACACCTAAAAGATATGTGCAGGTTTCTGGGCATCGACTATTTTATGGTTGACTGATAAAGTATTTCGCAAAACAACAGAGCCTTTAAATGCTGGAACATGGTTTCAACAGGAATTCCCGATATCATCCTATTCTTCTAAAGCGGCCCGGCAAAAACTTAAGAAATGTATCCTGAATAGGCAAGATTGTCTTTAAAAAGTTTGACTTAAAAGGGATTTAAAATTAGTATATTTGGTATGGACATCTTACCAATCTTTATTAAGGAGAAATACCATAAATATAGATATAAGTCCCATTGAGACCAAAAAGAAATATGCACTGGTCATAGAAAAGCTCCTTGACCTTATAAAAGACGGCGCATTCGAAGTCGATGCCAAGCTTCCCCCGGAAAGGCTTATGTCAAAGAAGCTCGGTGTCAGCAGGCCGTCTGTCAGGGAGGCCTATAGCGCTCTTGAGATAGCAGGAATACTTGAGAGCAGGGCCGGTTCGGGAACCTTTGTAAAATCCATTGATATAAATAAATTCTACCTTAATAAAATAGAAGATATATCCAGCAGGGAAGAAAGCCCCTACGAGATACTGGAAGTAAGAAAGATCATAGAATCAGAAGCTGCATACCTGGCTGCCAAAAATGCAGCAGAACATGATATAAAAAGTATCAGGGATATCCTGGAAAAGATGAAAGAAGAGATGAAAGTTTCTACCAGCTATTCCCTGGATACAGATTCACTATTCCATATGAGCGTGGTAAAGGCCAGCGGGAATTCGGTACTGACAAATATAATGGAATATATATCAAGTCTTTCCCGGGAAAAACTGTGGGAGAATATCAGGGAAAAACTTGCCAGCAATGAAGGCCACAGGGAAAAAGATATAAAATATCATGAGGAAGTAGTCTCTCTTCTAAGCAGAAGAGATGCGGTAGGCGCAAGATCGACTACCAGGAAGCATTTTACCCAGATACAAAAAGAAATGCTGGATGATATCGACTGATATACCTTTTTTAAATAATTGATTCTGTACAGGATATGATGCCAGTGTGGTCTTATGATCAACTATTTAAACCGTCTTTGAGGGAAGGATACTATGGAAAAATACATAATAAAAGGCAGGGTTATAAGCCCGGACAGGATATTAGACAAAAGGGCTGTTTTTATAAAAGATTCTCAAATCCAGAAGATAGCAGGCCCTGTTGAGTTTGGTTCCTATCCGGATGAATACCTGGCAGGATACAATATAATAGATGCGGGAGAAAACCTTATTGCTCCTGGTTTTATTGATATTCATACCCATGGAGCAAATGATGCTGATGCTGTAAAAGATCCGGTAGGGCCTATGGCCGAGCTTAAGGCAAGACACGGCACCACATCGTTTTTACCCACACTCTGGACTGCAGAATTTGACCGTATGGTGGAAGCATGCTCCAGGATAAAGGACTTTATCGATAATCAAAAAAAAGGTGCCAGGGCCCTGGGTATAAATTCGGAAGGACCATATCTTAATCCTGATTTTGGCGCACAGAAAAGGGAACTGGTAAAGGACCCGGATCCGTCTGACTATAAAAGGCTTGTAAAAGCTTCAGGCGGATGGCTTAAGATAATGACTGTAGCTCCCGAGCTCAAAGGAGCTTCCGGTCTGATAAAATATCTCAGGACCGAAGATGTGACGGTGTCTATCGGACATACCGATATAGGGGTTCCCGAGATGCAGCGGGCCCTTGATCTCGGCATAACCCTGGTGACCCATCTTTTTAATGCCATGGGTGATTCCATACAATATGACAGGGGAACTAAACCGGTGGGAATACAGGAGGAACTCCTGGTCAGGGGCGGGCTTATGTGTGAACTTGTTTCCGACAGGCACGGAATACATGTCAAACCGGTGCTGATAGATATTGCATACAGATGCCTGGGTGCGGGAAATATCATACTTATAACTGACTCCATGAATATGACGGGATTTCCGCCGGGCATATATCCTCTACAGGACGGAAGAAAGGTGACCCTGGAAGAAGGCGAAGATACGCTGAGGCTGGAAAACGGCGATCTTGCTGGAAGCGTGATGACCATGGATTCAGCCGTTAAGAATTTTATGAAGCATACAGGCTGCGGCATATGCCAGGCTGTCAGGATGGCCAGCACCAATCCCGCAGAAGTCCTGGGACTGTCACATAGAAAAGGCAGGATAAAGCCGGGAATGGATGCGGATCTTGCCGTATTTGACGAAAATATAGGTATAAAGATGACCATGGTACAGGGCAGGATAGAATATAAAAATCTATAATATGAGCGGAGATGGCCAGCATGAGAGCTGCAGTAGTAGAATCGCCCGGGATCCTTAAGGTAAAGGATGTTCCGGAGCCTGTTATGGGGCCATACCAGGCAATAGTAAAGATAATCGCCTGCGCTACCTGCAACAGTACCGACAGGAAGCTTATAAATGGCACCCTGGCAGAAGAATTCACTGATTTTCCTGGCATACTGGGACATGAAAGCATAGGCAGGATAATAGAGACCGGAGAAAAGGTCAGGAATTACCAAAAAGGCGACCTGGTTGTGAGGCCGGCTGCCTTATATCCGGGCGACCGGCTGGGGTGTTACTCGTCACTTTTCGGGGGTTTTGCCGAGCTGGGACTGGCGACAGACTATCAGGCTGATATGGAAGACAACGACAGGCCGGAAAAGGATTTTACCCTGTGGCACCTGTATCAGCAGACCATCCCCCCTGATTTTGATCCAGTGGATGCCACTATGATAATAACCTTAAGGGAAGTTCTTGACTGGTGTAACAGGTTTGGACTGGACGGCACCAGCAGGCTGGTGATAATGGGAAGCGGCCCTGTGGCTATGATATTTGCGGCTATGGCCAAAATACTTGGGGCAGATCCCGTAATAATGGTGGGCCTGAGAGATGAAAGGCTAAGCCTGGCTCTGGAAGCAGGTGCTGATCTTGTTATCAACTCCACCCGTGAGGACATAAGGGAAAGGGTCATGGAGTATACGGACGGAATGGGATCTACCCATGTGGTGGAAGCTGTGGGAAAGAATGAACTCATAAACAGAGCCTATGGTTTTTTATCCTCCGGAGGAAAGATAGGCATATACGGGGCCGGATCTTCCAGTTTCAATATTGACTGGAAAAATGCGCCGCCCACCTGGACTTTGACCCATATCCTCCAGGATGAAAGGTGTTCCCATGACAGGGTCATAGGACTTATTAAGGATAAAGAGATAGATCCCGGGCATTTTTACTCACATATTATGGGGCTTGATGAGATAGGGAAGGCATTTAAATTACTGGAGAGCAGAAAAGCATTGAAGGTGGTTATAAGGATAAGTTAAATATATAGTGTGAGATTGATATAAATGACAGAAGAAAGTAATCATAAAGCAAAACTTGAGGTATGCAGATATTCCCACCTTTCATACAGGAAGAGCCTGGTAAGTGCAGCGGGAGGCAATGTAAGCTGCAGGGGAAAAGGCAGCATACTGATCACTGCCGGCGGCAGGTCATTAAGGGATATCAGCATCAAAGATATCATTGAAGTGGATATGGAAGGCAGGCCCGTATCAAAAGATAATTCCTGCAAACCATCAAAGGAGCTTTGGCTCCATCTTAATATCTACCGGGCCAGGGAAGATGTTAATGCCGTTATCCATGTCCATCCGGTATATGCAACAGCACTTACTGCCGGCGGCAGCCCCATACCCATGGCAACGGTGTCATCAAGGTTAAAATTGGGGAAGGTTCCCCTGGTCGCATGTGCTGACCCGGGTTCAGAAAAACTTTCCAACATGGTATATGAGACTGCCTCCCGGACTGACAAAAGCATCAAGGCGCTTATCCTTTGCGAGCACGGACTTATAACCTTTTCAAATGATCTTGAAGATTGTTTTAACACTGCAGAACTGGTAGAGGAAACGGCAAAGATTGCATGTATTTCGAAATGTATAGAAAATATATAATTGGTAAGGTAACTTGACAAATATAGGCTTTCTGATATATTGTTTTTTATAGACGGGTCGTTATGGTTTGTCCTGTTTTTCACTGCCAGAGGACCCTTGATTTCTTAAAAAGAGATAGGAGAGATATGGAAACCGCCTACACCCGGGAAGGCTACGGCCAGGAGATAGTAGAACTGGGAAAAGAAGACCCTGACATAGTGGTGCTGGAAGCAGATATATCCAGCTCAACCAAGACCTGCTACTTTGCAGAGGCTTTTCCCGAAAGGTTCTTCAATGTGGGGGTTTCAGAACAGAACGAGGCCATGGTGGCAGCCGGTCTTGCCTCCACCGGGCTCATCCCATTCTTATCCACCTATTCAGTCTTTGCCTCCATGAGAGCCTGCGAGCAGGTCAGGACCTTTATCTGTTATACCAACCTGGATGTAAAGATAGCCGTATCCCACGGAGGGCTTACCCCCTGTACAGACGGGGTCACCCACCAGGCTACAGAAGACCTGGGGATCATGCGCACCCTTCCCAATATGACGATAATAGCCCCCACAGACTACCATATGTCCAGGGCTGCCGTAAGGGCGGCAGCATATACAAAAGGCCCGGTGTATCTACGCTTTACCAGGGACAAGCTCCCTGTTATCTATGATGCCGGCATGGACTTTAAAGTAGGCAGGTCCATAAGACTTAAAGAAGGTGGTGATGCCGCCATAATATCGATCGGCGACATGACCCATATCGCCCTGGAGGCAGTAGAGCTTCTAAAAAAAGAAGGCATAGAGGTAAGGCTTATCGATATGCCCACCTTAAAGCCCATAGACGCCGCAGCCATAATAGAGGCGGCGGCCGATACCGGCGCCATCGTAACCGCAGAAGACCACCAGATACATAATGGCCTGGGCTCTGCCGTGGCAGAGGTCCTGGGAGAAAACATACCCACTCCTATGGCCCGCATAGCCCTTCCTGATACCTTTGCCCGCTCGGGAGAGTACCTGGCCCTTCTGGATATGTACGGCATGGGTCCTTCCCATATAGCGGATGCGGTAAAAAAGACAATAGACAGAAAGGCCAGGGCATGAGACCGGACAGTGACACCATAAAGAGACTTAAAAAGATAGCAAATGAGCTCCGCATTGACGTGGTAGACATGATATATGCCGCCCAGTCAGGACATCCCGGAGGCTCTCTTTCGGCAGCCGACATAATAACTGTACTTTATTTTCACTTTATGAAAATAGATCCTTCCAACCCCCTATGGCCGGACCGGGACCGCTTCATAATGTCCAAGGGCCATGCCTGCCCCATATGGTATGCAGCACTGGCAAGACACGGCTTCTTTGACCGGGCCGAGCTCACAAAGCTTAGGAAGATAGACGGCATACTCCAGGGACACCCGGATATGAATAAGACCCCGGGAATAGACATGACCACAGGATCACTGGGTAACGGCCTGGGTGCAGGCGTGGGTATGGCGCTTTCTGCCAGATACCTAAAGAAAGACTACCACACCTATGTCATGATAGGATGTTCTGAGCATAATGAAGGAGTACTCTGGGAAGCAGCCCTTTCGGCTTCCAAGTTCAGACTGGACAATATTACGGTAATAGTAGACTACAACAAGCTGCAGCTGGACGGATACAATGAGGAGGTGCTCCCCATAGAGCCCATAATAGACAAATGGGTATCCTTCGGCTTCTACGCGCAGAGGATAGACGGCCATGACATGGAAGCCTTAATAGATGCAATACAAAATTCACTGTCCAAAAAGTCCATGCCTTCGGTCATAATCGCAGACACCATAAAGGGAAAAGGCATATCATATATGGAAGATGTATGCTCCTGGCACGGAAAAGCGCCCGATAAGGACCAGTATGATAAGGCCATGGCCGAACTTAAAGGAAAGAAGTCTTGAACATATCAAAGGATAAAAAACTAAAGTTTTATTCCACTATGTATACCATAAGGCGGTTTGAGGAGTCAGTACGAGAGCTTTTTACCCTGGGCCTTATCCGGGGTTCCACCCATGTGTATATTGGAGAAGAGGCGGTGGCAGCAGGCGCCTGCTCCGCCCTGGGTACCGACGACTATATAGTATCAACCCACAGGGGGCACGGACACTGCCTGGCCAAGGGAGGAAAGCTCTATCCCATGATGGCAGAGCTTTTAGGGAAAGAAACAGGATACTGCAGGGGAAAAGGCGGCTCCATGCATATTGCAGATCCTTCCATCGGCATACTGGGAGCTGTTGGCATAGTGGGTTCAGGTCTTCCCCTGGCAGTAGGAGCTGCCCTTAGCTCCAAGACGCTGGGTGACGGCAGGGTGACCATCGCCTTCTTCGGAGACGGGGCCTCCAACCAGGGTACCTTCCATGAATGCTTAAATTTAGCCTCGGTGCTAAAGCTTCCCCTAGTCTTTATATGCGAAAACAACCTCTATGCCATAACTGTAGCCTGTAACCTCTCCACCTCGGTAGCAGATATTTCTGACAGGGCAGCCGGCTATTCCATGCCCGGAGTTACCGTAGACGGAAATGATGTGGAAAAAGTATACAGGACGGCAAAGGCCGCAGTAGATGATGCCAGGGCCGGAGGCGGCCCCACACTCATAGAGGCCAAGACCTACCGCCAGGAAGGCCACTGGATAGGGGACCCCCAGGTATACAGGAAAAAGGCAGAGGTAGAAGACTGGATAAAAAAAGACCCCGTAAAAGCATATGGAAAAATACTTACAGATACGGATGCCTTTACCGCAAAAGAGCTAAAAGACATAAGAGCCGGAGTAGACAAAGAACTGGAAAAAGCCATAGAAAAAGCCAAAAAAGACGACTTTTTATCACCTGATAAAGTAACAGAAGATGTATACAGCTAATGGAAAAAACAATGACGACATATTCTGAGGCCATAGCCGCAGCCATTGACATTGAGATGGAAAAAGACCCGTCCATCATAGTCATGGGAGAGGACATAGGCCCCCAGGGCGGGGTATTCGGCACCACCCGCGGCCTCTATGACAAATACGGATGCGGCCGCATAATAGACACCCCCATATCGGAAAACAGCTTCGTAGGGGCAGCTGTAGGGGCAGCCATGACCGGGCTCCGCCCCATAGCCGAGATAATGTATATAGACTTTATAACCCTGGCAGCCGACCAGATCATAAACCAGGCAGCCAAGGTAAGGTATATGTACGGGGGAAAGGTAAAAGTACCCATGGTGATAAGGACACAGGGGGGAGCGGGAAAGGGTAATGCCGGACATCACTCCCAGTCATTTGAAGTGCTCTTCTGCCACATCCCCGGCCTAAAAGTTGTGATGCCTTCCACCCCTTCAGATGCAGCCGGGCTCCTAATGTCCTCCATTGCCGATGACAATGCCGTTATCTTTATAGAGCATAAGCTCCTTTACAATACCGAAGGTACCGTATCATATGAGACCATACCCCTGGGAAAGGCTGATATAAAGAGAACCGGAGACCATATAACCATTGTGGCCGTCTCCCATATGGTCATAAAGGCGCTGGAGGCAGCAGGCAAGCTTAAAGGCCAGGGCATATCCTGCGAGGTGATAGACCCCATGACCCTATCCCCCCTGGATACCGCCACCATAGCGGGATCGGTAAAAAAGACAGGAAACCTCCTTATCGTACATGAATCGGTAAAGGCTGCCGGTACCGGCGCCTATATAGCAGCCGAGGTAGAAAATGAGGTATTTGACTATCTAGACGGCCCCATAGGCATACTGGGGGCAAAATTCTGCCCCATACCCTATGCCCATCCCCTGGAGTCAGAAGTGATACCGCAGACAGAAGATATCATAGAAAAGGTAAAGACCATACTGGGAAGGAACAGATAGATATGAAGAAAAAAGTAGCCCTTATACATACAGGCTTTGCCCTGGTGGAAGTGCTTACAAAACTGTTTAACGACATCATACCGGAAGCAGAGCTTACCCACATTGTAGATGACAGCCTCCTAAGAGAGGTGCTTGCCGGGGGACAAGTCACAAATCCGGTCAGGAGCCGAATGCTCTCCTACTACCGGGCAGCAGAGGACTACAAGCCAGATGTCATATTCAATGTATGCTCTTCTGTAGGGGAAGCAGCAGACCTGGCAGCTTCGGTAATAGATACGCCCATAGTAAAGATAGACGAGGTGATGGCAGAAGAAGCGGTAAAAAGAGCCAAAAGGATAGGTGTGGCTGCCACGCTTAAGACCACCCTTGACCCCACCTGCAGGCTGATAGAGAAAAAGGCAGCTGAAGCGGCAAAGGACATAACCATAGAAAGGACACTTTGTCCCGGAGCCTTTGAAAAGCTTATGGAGAAAAGACCTGAGGAGCATGACAGGATAGTGCTGGAAGGGGTAAGGGAGCTCTCAGAAAGATGTGATGTCATAGTATTTGCCCAGGGCTCCATGGCCAGGCTGAAGGACAGCCTGGAAAAAGACCTTAAGGACAAGGTGCTTACCAGCCCCGAGTCCGGGGTAAGGAAGGTAAGAAAAGTACTGGGACTTTAAAATAATACTACAGGAAAGGAAAGATCCATGAAAAGAGACCAGGGCGACAGATTATATGATTTTGCCAAAGATTATATGGTGACCGGAGGATCGGCCTCAGCCAGATGGAGCAAGGCCCTGAAGCGCCCCTTATACTTTAAGCAGGGAAAAGGCTCAAAGCTCATAGACTATGACGGAAATGAGATAATAGACATGTGCTGCTCCCATGGAGGC
>Ga0180435_10004015_pt1 | contig 14585 bp, 12 predicted proteins | sample SS_ome_3_FD_132467 | JGI IMG/M metagenome (GOLD analysis project Ga0180435, IMG submission 132467) | Hypersaline lake sediment archaeal communities from the Salton Sea, California, USA - SS_3_S_1 metaG | ecosystem: Environmental > Aquatic > Non-marine Saline and Alkaline > Hypersaline >... | reverse complement strand
CTGTTATGCGCCTGTGGTGCAGATGTTGCTGGGCTATCAGAGTCGGCTGCTGAACGAACTAAGTCAGCAATCGACCGGGTTTCTCCTGAGCCTGAAGTGACGACGGCGGTGCAGGTAACGCAAACGTTTGAAGTATATCCCGAACGGGAATGGACTTATGTATTGGCAGGAGCTTTTCCTATTCTCGAGGATGGTGTGCGGGGAGAATCTCTCGAAGCTGCCTGGCGAGGGGAGTGGTCGCCAGAATTCAAGGGGCATACGATCATCGTCAGCCCTGAGACGGCAGAAGTGTTTGAAAATTTGTGGGGACAACCAGCGGAACACAAGGTTGAAATTGCTTCAGGAGATCTGCTGGATATGGCCTGGGAGGATCAGAGCCTTTGGGCAATCCTGCCATTTGATGCGCTTGAACCGCGCTGGAAAGTGCTGCGCGTGGATGAGATGTCTCCATTGGATGATGTATTTGATCCTGCAGCGTACTTTCTGACGGTGGTGTCTGGCAGCCAAAGCGCAGCAAATGGTGCACCTGAGATCATGCGCAATTACGATGCAGATAAGCTGACCTCGGTTGTGTTGAGCGGTACAACGGCTATGGTGCGCGTGATGGCCTTCCAGATGGAAGAGAAGGGGATCACGTACCCGGGCGAGGAAGTACAGTCGTTGCTGGCCGGGGTGGACGTGCTGCATGTGAGCAATGAGGTGCCGCTCTTTGATGATTGTCCTCCTGCCGTGCCGCTGCGGGAAGAGCAGCGTTTTTGCAGTTCGCCGGAATACCTGGCATTGTTTGAGATGCTGGGGGTGGACGTGGTGGAATTGACCGGTAATCATATCCTTGACTGGGGTCTGGATGCTTTTGTGGAGACGCTGGCCTTGTTTGACGAGAACAGTCTGCCGTATTACGGCGGTGGATTGACAGCCGAAGCGGGTCAGCAGCCCTGGCTTGTGGAGCATAACGGCAACCGGCTGGCTTTTATTGGATGTAATGCAGCCGGGCCGGAGAATGTGTGGGCGACGGACGAACAGCCCGGTGCTGCGCCCTGTGATATCGAATGGCTGGTAGAGACGGTTTCACAACTTCGCGAAGACGGTTATTTGCCAATTGTCACGTTTCAGCATTTTGAGCTGGAGGATTACCAGCCGGTGTCGAAGCAGCGCGTGGATATGCTGCGCATGGCGCGCGAGGGAGCGGTCGTGGTCAGCGGCAGCCAGTCGCATTATCCGCAGGCAATGACGTTTGTGGAGGACACCTTCGTGCATTATGGCCTCGGAAATTTCCTCTTTGATCAGATGTTCGAAGGCAACCGGAGAGGATTCCTTGACCGGCATATTTTCTATGATGGGGAATATATCAATACGGAACTGCTGACCATTATTCTGGAAGACGGTGCCCAGCCGCGGCCGATGACTGCCGCTGAACGCAAAGCGCTGTTGAAAGCGGTTTTCGAGAAAAGCAACTGGAGACAGACCGAATGAAGTGCGGAGTGATCTTCATATTGCTGGCAGTATTTTTATTGGTGTCTTGTGCGCCGGAAGAGGTGTTTGAAGAAACAGCGATGGCTGTTCCTACATCACCGACCAGCACGGCAACAGATTTGCCGCCGACGGTGACGCCTGAGCCTGCGCCGCGGTTGTGGATCAATCCATATCTGCCGGCAGTGTTTCGTGAGCGGGTGGAAGTGTCTCCAGGGATCGAGATCACAAAAATACAGCACGAAGCTGATTTGACCATGGACTATACCAGCGAAGAAAATGTTCATGATTCTGAATGGGTCTATGTATTGGCTGCGCCTTTCCCCACCGTGCGCGATGGGGTGACAGAAAAGGAACTGGAAACCATCCTGGCAGGCAAGGCCAGGGGCGGGCTTGATGATGTGAAAGTGCTTGTTTCTGCAGAGACGAAAGCCATATTGGAAGGCTCCGGGTTTGAGGTTTCTGCGGGTGTTGTGGAGACCATGCCTGCGGAAGATCTGCTTGCAGTAGCCTGGGCAGAAGAGAAATTCTGGGCGGTACTGCCTTTTGAGGAAGTGGAGCCGCGCTGGAAGGTGTTGTCAGTGGATGGCATGACGCCGTTCAGCGAAGATTTTGATATGAATGTTTATCCATTGACCACAAGGATCGGCCTGACAGGAGAAGCGAAGGTTTTGGATGGATTTTCGGGCCAGATCATTTTGTCTGAAATGAATCTCGACCGCGGGAAGATGACAACCCTTTTGATGACGGGGGTGACAGCTTTGACGCGATCAACAGCCGCGCGAATGGATGAGAAGGGTGTGCTGTATCCGGGCGAGGATATCCGCGAGTGGATGGTTTCAGCAGATCTGACGCACATAAGCAATGAGGTGTCTTTTAATCCGGATTGTCCGCCAGCTGTGTTTGGCAAGCATGTGATGCATTTTTGCAGCCGGCCGGAGTATATCGAACTCCTGGACGATGTGGGAGTGGACATTATCGAGATCAGCGGAAATCATCTGGTGGACTGGGGGGTGCCGGCGTTTGATTATTCGCTTGAGCTGTATAAGGAGCGTGGCTGGACCGTTTTTGCTGGTGGCGAGACACCCGAAGAAGCGCGTCAGCCAACCACAGTGGCGCATAATGGCAACAGTCTGGCTTTTATCGGCTGCAATCCCTCCGGCCCGGAAATGGTGTGGGCAACAGAGTACCGCTCCGGGGTAGCCAAATGCGACCTGGATTGGATGGAAGCTCAGGTGCGGCAACTGCGTGCGGATGGTTACCTGCCCGTGGTTACCTTTCAATACAATGAATCCTACGGTATGGTGCCCGGATTCAAGCAGGAGCGCGATTTCAGGCGCATGTCTGAGGCTGGGGCGGTGGTGGTCAGCGGCAGCCAGGCGCATCTTCCCCAGACAATGACTTTCATGCAGGATGGTTTTATTCATTATGGCCTGGGAAATTTATTCTTTGACCAGATGCGCATACCAGATGGGCAAAATGTCCCCGAGGTGTTTGATGAGGAATTACCTGTGGCGAGTACGCGGCTGGAATTTTTGGACAGGCATATTTTTTACGATGGGCGATATATTGGCACGCAGCTGTTGACCGCTGTGCTGGAGGATTATGCCCGCCCGCGGCCGATGATGGAAGGAGAGCGTGAGATTTTCCTGACACGTATATTTGAAGCGAGTGAATGGGAGCTTGAATGAGCGTAAAGAAGCTGTATGACATCAGCCTGCCGCTATCAGCGGATCTGCCGTTGTGGCCGGGCGACCCTGCACCGGTGATCGAGCGATTCAGCAAGATGGAAGAGGGCGAGGGGCAGAACATCAGCCGGGTAGAGATGTGCGTGCATTTTGGCACGCATATTGACGCACCGTTTCACTTTGTCGCTGATGGGGCAAAGGTGGAGGATGTGCCGCTTGATTTATTGATCGGACCGGCGCAGGTGATTGAATTCCCTCCGTCATGCGATATGATCACGGCAGAAGTATTGAAATTGGCGGGACTGGATGATGGTGTACAACGTTTGTTGTTCAAGACGCGTAATTCCCGGCACTGGGTGAATGGCGATACAGAATTTGATAAGGATTTTGTGGCCCTTTCGGTGGATGGTGCACAGTATTTGATGGCTCGCGGCGTACGTCTGGTGGGGATCGATTATTTGTCGATCGCCTCATTCTGTGATCCGGTGCCGACACATGTTGCCTTATTGAAGGGTGGAGTGGTTGTTGTGGAGAACCTTGACCTCTCGGCTGTGCCAACGGGGCTCTACGAGTTGGTTTGCCTGCCTTTGAAGGTCGTGGGTGCTGAAGGTGCGCCAGCACGGGTGGTGCTGAAAGAAATGTAACATTTAATCCAAAGAAATCATCTATAAAGAAGAAACTATTGCAGGATAGGAGCAGAACATGGATTTGAATTTATCAGGCCAGTTTTTTGGTCAGCAAGCAGACGATGATGCGCTACAAAGTGAAGTGCAAAAAGTGATCATTTTGGGCGGCGGTCCGGCAGGTTTGTCCGCTGCTTTGTATGCGGCACGGGCTTCTCTGGAACCGCTGGTTTTCACCGGCCAGGAATTGGGCGGACAGGCAGCGGCAACCTCCGTGATCGAGAATTATCCCGGGTTCCCTGAAGGTGTAGGCGGCTCGGAGATCTCTGAGTTGTTCCATCAACAAGCGGAGCGTTTTGGGGCGAAGTTCCAGTTTGATATGGTTACCGAAGTGGACCTGTCACAGCGGCCGTTCAAGGTAACAACAGAAAGCGGCACTTATCAGGCCGAAGCGTTAATCCTGGCGACGGGTGCTTCCCCCAATCATCTGGGTGTGCCGGGTGAAGACCGACTGATGAACAATGGCGTATCCTACTGTGCAACATGTGATGGCTGGTTCTTCAAGGACAAGGATGTTGTTGTTGTGGGCGGTGGAGACAGCGCTCTGGAAGAAGGCATCCTGCTGACGCATTATGCCGACCAGGTGGACATCATTCACAGGCGTGATGAACTGCGCGCTGGAGCGATCCTGCAAGACCGCGCCATGAGCAACGCCAAGATCGACTTTGTGTACTCCTCGGTGGTGGAAGAGATCGTAGGAGAGGAAAAAGTTGAAGCCGTGCGACTGCGCAGCAAGAAAACCGATGAGGTAACCGAGCACAAGACTGATGGTGTGTTCATCTTCATCGGCCATACACCAAATTCACAGATCTATAAAGGTCAGTTGGAAATGGATGATAAGGGCTATGTGGTGGTGGATCAGTTGATGCAGACCAGTGTGCCGGGTGTGTTTGCTGCCGGTGAAGTAGCTGACCCGCATTTCCGCCAGGTGGCGACTTCGGTGGGGATGGGCGCTGCGGCGGCTATTCAAGCGACAAGGTTTCTTGAAAACCAGTGAGAATAGGGATTAACTAATTCATTTTCATCGTATCAATAAAGGGGTGACGGACAGTTTAGAAACCTGGCCTTAAAATAAAAGGAACGCCGGACTCGAATTTGAGTCCGGCGTTATGTTTGTTCTGTTTTCTTTATGGTTGGGGGGTGTCGGTGGGGGCAGCTTCTCCGCCGAACCAGCTGAAGACACGTTCTTCGCTGCGGTCACCATAGTTTTCCCAGATGGCTTCACCGTCGATGGTTGTGCCAGCCTGGCGCACTGGAACGATATACCAGCGGATGATGTGCGGCGCGTCGCCAACAGGACGGAAGGATGTAGGTACGATGTATTTTGTATCAGTTACATAGTCCGTCTGCCTGCGGCCAGAACCTTCAGTCACATCCTCGATGGTCACACCGTAGGCTTCCCCATCGCGCAAGGTGCCAACAGCGGCCCATTGCAGGGTAATGGTGTCATTGACTGCGGTGAAGGCTTCACCGTCCACCGGCAGGAGCAATTGTACAGCTGCATAAGGAGGCGGCAGGGTGGCGGTGGGCGTGGGGCCGGGCGTTGGGTTGCGCTGGCAAAGCGGGATGGTGATGTTCTGGCCCTGGTAAACCACGTCACTGGGCAGGCCGTTCCATTCCTTGATAGATGCCATGCTAACGTCAAAGCTGATGGCAATGCCGCTCAGGGTGTCATTTTCGCCAACCGTATATTCGTATTTTTCACAGGCTTCGCGGGTTGCATCCAAACCACTGAGGGTGGATGTCGGCAACGGGGAAGCCGTGGGGGTAGGTTGTGGGACCTTGAGCACCTGGCCGACATAGAGCGTGCCGCAATCGGCGGGCAGGTTGTTCTCTAGGACAATACTCTGGATAGAGACGTTGAAGATGGCTGCAATGGTGCTGCAATAGTCACCTTCACTGACTGTATACTCAAGCGGAGGCAGCGGTGTGGGGGATGGCAGCGGTGTGGCGGTTGGTGCCTCGGTTGGTGTGAGGGTGAGTGTGGGGGTGAGTGTTTCTGTAGGAACCTCGGTGGGTTCGACAACTTGTCCAGTGCCACGCAGCACACCGTACACAATACCTGCGCCAATAGCGAGCATGATCACGACCATCCCAATAGCAACCGGCAGGCTGAGAGTCAGCTCCGGCATGCGGGCTTCGCGGACTGCGGGTTCCGGCTTTTTCTTCTTTTCAGTAGCCGGGGCATCGCTTGTCGCGGGTTCGCTTTTGTCGAATGTTTGCCCACAGACCAGGCAGCGCGTGGCATTTTCACTCAGCCTTGTGCCGCAGGTTGGGCAAATCTTTGTATTCTTGGTAGTGGAAGATGTATTTTCTTTTTTCATAGTTTTGTTTTAATCTGGCAAATTATACCATAGCCACCTTTCTGTGATATGCTGGAACTATGGAGCCTATTATCCTTTATCTTCACATTCCTTTCTGCCGTAAGCGGTGCAGTTATTGCGATTTTAACACATGTGCGGGATTTGAACAGCTTATTCCGGCATATCTTTCTGCGCTATGTACTGAGATCGATAAGGTGTCCGCGGCTGCCGAGTCCCAATTGCCGGTGCATACAGTCTATTTTGGGGGCGGCACACCGTCGTTATTAACAGCAAGACAGGTGCTGGAACTGATGGAGGGGATCAGATCGCGGTTTGAGGTGCTGGATGGTGCGGAGATCACTTTGGAGGCCAATCCTGGGACAATCTCGCGGCAACAACTGCGCGAGCTGCGTTCAGTTGGGGTCAACCGGCTCAGTTTTGGTATGCAGTCTGCCAACCAGGATGAGCTTGATCTCCTCGAGCGCCTGCATGATACGTATGGTGTGATTGAGGCAGTGAACTGGGCGCGGCAGGCGGGATTTGATAATCTGAGCCTGGATCTGATCTATGGTCTACCGGACCAAACCCTGGAAAAATGGCAGTTTTCATTGGATATGGCGGTTCAGCTTGCACCGGAGCATCTGTCATTGTATTCCTTGACCCTTGAAGAGGGAACGCGCCTGCATCACTGGGCCAGTCGAGGCTGGATCAATTGGCCGGATGATGACCTGACGGCGGACATGTACCTGTGGGCAATGGATCAACTTGAGGGAGCGGGCTACCACCAATATGAGATTTCCAATTTCGCGCGAAAGACGACTGAAGGCAAATTTCTGGCATCGCGGCATAATTTGCAATATTGGCGCAATCAGACATACCTGGGATTTGGTGCTGGAGCGCATGGATCCTCATCAAAACTGCGTGTAGCCAACGAGACGGGATTGAAAGAATACATTGAGCTGTGCCATAGCAAAGTGGTGAATCGCTTCCCAGTTGGCCCTGCAGCTGCGGAGGTGATCGAGATTGACCGTTTTAGCGAAATGCAGGAAACGATGATGGTCGGGCTGCGATTGACGGATGAGGGCGTTTCCCGGCAGGTGTTCAAGGAGCGTTTTGGGGTGGAATTGTGTGATGTATTTGGGCGGGAGATCGCTGAGTTGATCGGGTTTGGTTTGTTGGAGTGGGGGAAAGATGGCGAAGAGAGGCTGCGATTGACAAAACGCGGCAGACCGCTGGGGAATCAGGCGTTCATGCGTTTTGTGTAAACATGGTCACGCAAATTTTTCAAACCGCCACGTTTGGGTGAAAGGCGGTATTTGATTTTTGTTTCCAGACAAATTTTTGGGTTTTAGTGGGAGGCTACATACAAATTAGGATATCAATGTACCCAGACGCGGGTGCCGTAGCCGATGGTTTCCCATTTTTCAGGGTTTTCCACGGGGGTGGTCCAGCGGAAGAGCCATTTTGCTTCTTCTGTGCGCATGTTCACACAGCCGTGGCTCATGGGCATACCCCAGTTGCGGTGCCAGTAGGTGCCGTGGAAGGCAACGCCAGACTCGGGCACGAAGAAGCTAACCCAGGGAACACCAGGGAGTTCGTATGCGGCGATATCTGAGGTCAGGTTCCCGTCCCCCATGTGTTTGGAAGGCATCTTGGAGTAGATGTTGAATTCCCCGGCGGGGGTTTTGGTAGGGATTTGTCCGGGTAATGTGCGGCGTTGCAAACCTGTGGAACACTTGGTGTGCAAAACAACTTCATCATTTTCATAGCAGGTCACGGTTTGGTTGGCGATAGAGACCTCTATCCACTTCTTTTCCATGGGTACATCGGGAGAAATGGGCGTGTATTCCTCTGGCATGACAGGCCGCAGGTGCCGGGCGGGAACGTGATAGTCAATATCGAGCAGTTCGTCAATGAGCTTATACCAGGGGGTGCCATCCGGCCCTTCTTCAACATCAACGATCCAATGCAGGGACCCGCAATACAACCGGTATACAGGTTCCCAGCCGTAAAAAGATGTGTAACGCATGGTCTGGGTGTAGGGCACGGTTATCTCGGCCAACTGCCCGTTTTCGGGGATTTCATAAAGCACGGGATTGATGCGAGTTTTTACAAGCTGAAGGCGAGCGGTGTGGGCGTACCCGCGCCACACGCGGAACCAGCGAGGATTGATGGCTTCAAATTCTGAAACAACTTCATCATAAACATTAAGCAGATCATCTCTATAGCGTGTATAGAGGATCTTGCTTTTGTCGTTGGGCTCTGCGTATATGCTGACGGAATCTGTTGCCACGCGTGCGACCATACCCGTATCAGATGTAAGACCATCATTGAAAGGCGGGCCGAAAGCCATACTGCCCAATCCAAGGGCAGAGAGCCTGAGAAAGTCGCGCCGGGAAAATTTTTTGCTCATGTGCGGAATTATACCAGTTTTTGCATAAATTGGATAATTTAGGTGCAATTATGATTGGCTGAAAAATCAGCTCATTAGCGAGTCAATCGAATATGTCGTTCAGTTCACCATTGCAAATGGCAACGCGAAGTAATCCAATGGTTATTCTACTGAGATATGCGCCCATCTGTTCCGGTGTGGCGCGGTGCGGATCTTCAAGCCAGTTGCGAAATGTGGTAACGAAGGCACCGGCCATATAACGTGATGTGAGGTGGATCACTTTGGGATGGATGACCATTTCGCAGTGCCTGGCAAGATTGTACAAGTATTCCTGGTTGTATTCATGCAATCGTAGGATGAGGAGGTTGTCCGCTCCCGCCTGCAATGCTGTGCGGAAAATCTCGGCGTTTTCACCGATCGCCACAAAAATTTTCGTCATTGTGAACACGCCCGGCTGTTCAATATCGGAAGCATCTTTCATACGGTAGTAGAGTTCCATGATCGGGTGAAAGATACTGTCAATATGATCCATCAGGAGCTCATTTTTGGATTTGTAGTGAAGATAGAAAGTAGGGCGTGAGAGTCCTGCACGATCGGTGATATCAGTGATCGAGATCTTTTGATAGTCTTTTTCTTTGATCAATTCAAGGAGAGCATTGCTTAGCCATTCGCGGGATCTTTTTGCCCGCGGATCCAATCCCTGTTTGTGCGACATATTCGTCCTTTTGTTGTTTAGTTTACAGATAGAAAAATTGGTACTTGACTATACATATAGAAATCATGTATTTTACATAAATAGATAATACGACAAGTGTAAAATAGATGCAAGGATGAGGGTTTATGATGTTTGAATGGCGTGAATCGAATGGACAACCTTACCTGTACGTAGAGGCAGACAACCATTATGACCTGGGCGTTGCCCAAGGCAAAGGCCTGGTCGAGCAGATTTTGACGACCAGGAAGATGAGTCGTGTGTTGCCCTTGCTGGTCAAAACCACGCCGAGGGTCTTCAAGGCCACCGCAAAAAAATATTTGCCTTTCATCCCGAAAAAATATCAGGAAGAGATCCAGGGTATGGCTGATGGTGCGAGCACGGCCAGCGGCAAGAAAATCAGCTTTGATGATATTCTGATCCAGGCATTATCTTTGGAAGTGCTTTACGGCCAATGCAATTTCAATCCAGCTAACTTGCCGAACTTGAAGAAACTCCAGGCATGCACTTGCTTTGGCGCGGTTAACCAGGATGGCAGTGTGGTCATGGGTCAGAATTATGATGCGGCTGCATCAACAGCACGCTCAATGAGCTGGGTGCTGCATAAGCTGGCTGATGAGCCGATGGTGTTTTCTGCGCGTTTGGGCGGTGTGCCGGCCATGCCGGTGGGTAAGAATGAATTTGGCCTGGCAATGGTGGTGAATGTGATCATTTCCAAGGAAACAGCCCCTGTGATGACGCCGCGGTTTGTGCGCACACGTGAGGCTTTTGCCACCTGCAGGACAGCCCAGGACGCTTATGAGATCATGTATGCCAATCGCGAGTTTCCGTTCAGTTTAAATATGCTGATCAGTGACACAGAAAAAGTAATCGGTGTGCAGATCCGGCCTGAAGAGATACGCTCGAATTATGTGAAAAACACGCTGGTGCAGGCCAACAAGTATGATTATGTGGATTGGCAGCAATATCTGCGTGATACGGAATATGCAATGGACCGTTTTGAGAGAGCGGAGGAATTACTGCACTCTGCCTATGCAGCGGATGGACAAATTGATAATGAGATGCTGCTGGATATTATGCGCGATTCGCCTGTCATTTGCCGGGACGACCCCGGCGCGACGGGTGTTACAGTGGCTTTTATGACGCGGGAGTCTTTTGGCCTGGGAACTGCCAGAGGGAAAGTAGGGAAAATACCGTTGTAACCCTTATGCCAGAGAGCGGTTTTGCTGCAATTCTGAAATTCATATTTACTAAAGGAGAAGAAAATGAGCGTGGAAACAAATGTTTTTAGCAACGAGTATAAGGTCAACCACTGGAAAAATTCATATTTTTGGATTGAATCCATTTTTTACTTCCTGCAAGGTATGTTTCTTGCCGGTATTATGCAATATGGCAATGTCCGTCTGGCTGAATGGGCTGTGCCATTGGCACAGCAGGGCACTTTTACTGCAGTAACCGGTATCCCGGCGTATTTCAAGATGTTCATTGGTTTGTTGACTGACCGCGTTGTGATTGGAAAGTGGGGGCGCCGCAAGCCATATATTATCCTCGGACTTATCCTTACTATTCCAGCATATATTTTTTACATCACAACACACAGTTACACCGGTTTGTTGATCGCCCAGACATTGGCGTTCGTTTCCTGGGCTTTTGTGGATACTACCCTGGATGCGCTCACTGTGGATATTACCCCCGATGAGCATGACAGCCGCATGCAAAGCCATGCACAGGGCGGGCGCTATCTTGGTATGGCGATCGGTGCCTTTTTCGTCCCTACGTTTGGTCCAATGATCGGTTGGAACACGGTGATTATCATCATTGGTTTGTTTGGTATCCTGATGCCCATTTCCGCCTTGTTCATTCGTGAAGGTGAAATTACCAAGGATGACCTGAAAGGTGAAATGGCCCTGGGCGTGATGTTCAAAGAAGCCTTCAGCGACAAGAAGACCTGGTTGACGATGTGTATTAGCATTCTCATTTTTGGCGGCATTACTTACACGATGGTGGGTAATTATGTGTTGACCAATTTTGGCTGGGTTTCGGATGATGCCAAAATGCAAGTGTATGGTATCGCTTCGTTGCTGGGGCTATTGGGTACGATGGTCGGTGCTTTGATCATTGGCAGAATTTACAAGAAACTCGGCTTCAAGATTCGCTCGGTCATCATCGTTTTGGGGATCTTCCTGGCCCTTACGGTCTTTTGGTTTGTTTATGAATTGAATCCCGAAAATGTGTGGTTGTATACGGTCTGTACTTTCCTGCGCAATGTTGGTAACGGTATGATGGTAGTAACAACATACACGATCATTATGAAGGTTGCCAAACCCTCGATCGAAGGATTTTTCTTTGCCTTGATGACGAGCGTGATGAACATTGGACAGATCCTCATCTCACCAAAGGTGCTTGGGGCAACATTGCCCAATATGGGCATCACGGTTTCCTTGCTGATCCTCTCCCTGGCAGTTGTGCTGGCTGTGGTGTTGATCCATGTGGTTTTGAAACAAATGGAACAGGAATTAGAAATCGACGCTGTATAGACGGAACAGAATAATATCTGGAGGTGAAGTATGGATATGATCCAGTGGATCGACGAAAAAGCTGAAATTTTTACAGATATTAGTGACCAGATCTGGTCGTTTGCTGAATTGGGATACCACGAGACGCAGTCGGCCAAACTGTTGGCGGACACGCTGGAAGATACTGGTTTCACAGTGGAACGTGGCGTTGCTGATATTCCCACAGCGTTCATTGGGAGCTACGGCAGCGAAGGCCCGGTGATTGCCATCTTGGGTGAGTTTGATGCCTTGCCCGGGTTGAGCCAGCAGACAGTGACAGAGCAGAAGCCAGTGGAAGAAGGCGGCAACGGGCATGGCTGCGGGCATAATCTGCTTGGCACGGGCGCTCTAGCCGCAGCCATGGCGGTTAAAGAGAAAATTGCCGCAGGTGAGTTGAGGGGGACTGTACGTTATTATGGCTGTCCTGCTGAGGAGAATGGCTCAGGGAAGGCCTTCATGGTGCGGGCTGGATTGTTTGACGATGTTGATCTGGCTTTGACCTGGCATCCAGGTATGTTCAATGGCAGCTTTTCGTTCAATATGCTTTCCAATGTCAAGGTGCGATTTAAATTCTACGGCCGCGCCGCGCATGCAGCAGCGGACCCGCAGAATGGGCGCAGTGCGCTTGATGCGGTGGAATTGATGAATGTGGGTGTGAATTATTTGCGTGAGCATATTATCCCGGATGGCCGCATCCATTATGTGATCACCAATGGTGGCGGCGTGGCTCCAAATGTTGTACCTGCATATGCTGAATCGCTGTATATTGTGCGTGCTCCGCGACCAGACCAGCTAAAGCCGATTTATGAACGCGTGCTGGATATTGCCAGAGGGGCGGCACTGATGACGGAGACCACAATGGAGGCGGTGATCATCGCTGGGTGCTCAAATTTGATCTATAACGGGACAATAGTTGATGTGTTCATGGAGAAGATGAAAGCTGTTCCCCCTTTGAAATTCAGCGGTGAGGAACATCAGTTTGCCAAGGAGTTGACTGCTACTTTCCCGGCAGGACCTGGGATGCTGGGTATGATGAGCAAATTGATGGGCGGCGATGCGATGGCCATGGGAAAGGCTATGAAGGAATCCATTTTGTTTGAGGGTGTGGTTCCTGCGATCAAGACAGAAGCCACTTTGCCTGGTTCTTCCGATGTTGGCGACGTGAGCTGGGTGACACCCACGGGACAGATCATGACCACTTGTCATGCGTTTGGTACGCCAGGCCATTCCTGGCAGGAGGTAGCCCAGAATGGGATGAGTATCGGGCATAAGGGGATGATCTACGCGGGGAAGGTGATCGCTGAAACAGCGGCTGCCTTTTTGGCCGATGAGGCTTTATTGAAGAAAGCCCGTGATGAGTTTGAAGAGCGGATCAAAGAGACGCCGTTCGTGCCGTTGATCCCCGAAGGGACCAGGCCGCCATTGTAGTCAAGCAGGATAAGAAAGCACCCCTTCTTTCAGAATGTAGAGTGAAGGGGTGCTTTTATATTTGGATTCAGGATTGGTCTTTTGGGGTGTTATTGTCGTCTTCGCCAATACGTAGTTTCTTTGCGACGAAGTAGATGATCACCAGGCCAACGATGGTGGTGAGGAGAAAACTGGCGAAGGCAGGGATATTGAAGGTGGCAGTGAGGTATCTGCTTAGCGTGGACATGCCAAAGCCAAAGGCGATGACGAGGGCGGCAAGAAGGATGTTTTTATATTGGGATGGCATCAGGCAGTCTCCAGGAAAATGAATTGATGGGGATTATAACACCCTGCTTACGGTGCTAAGGAAAACAGGCATTTGAGGTATGCGCCTTCGGGAAATGTGATGGGGTGGTCGAGGGCGTGGGCAGTGCGTTCCATTTCTTCTAGGGGACGGTTAACCTGGCGGGCAGCGGCATGCACGGCAGTGAAGAATTCGTCCGCGTTGACCTTGTTGGAGCAGGAGGCCTGAATAAAGATGCCGCCGGGATTGAGGACGCGCAGCCCCAGGCGGGTGAGGCGCTGGTAAGCGGCGATGGCTTCTTCTAGCTGGCTGCGCTGCTGAGCGAACATGGGGGGATCCAGGATAACGATATCAAATCGTTCGCGGTTTTCAGCCATATGGCGTAGGGCAGTGAAAGCATCTTCGGCGATGGTCTCATGTACGGCTGCGGCGACATTGCGGATGTGATGGTTGTGGGCCATGTTGCGCTCTGCGGCCTGGCAGGCGGGGAGACTCTGGTCCAGGCTAACGACACGTACAGCCCCTCCGCGGGCGACGTAGACGGAGAAGCCGCCGGTATAGGCAAAGACGTTCAGGACAGATTTCCCTGCGGCGAGTTTTTCTACGCGGGAGCGGTTCTCCCGCTGGTCAAGGAAGAAGCCTGTCTTCTGGCCGTTGATGGTGTCCGCTTCAAAGGTGAGGCCGTTCTCCTGAAATAGAATGGGGCCTTCAGCATCTGTGCCAGCGAGAGCAATTCCATCATACAAGCCGTGCAGAAGGTCTGGATGGGCTTGCATGGTGCGGTTGAGGCGCAGGATGAAACGCTCGGCGGGCTGGACTCGAGCGAGTGCATGGCTTACTGCGTCCAGATGAGGGATCCATGCTGGCGTGTAAATCTTCATTACCAGGGTGTCCGCGTAACGGTCGATCACCAGGCCAGGAAAGCTGTCGTTTTCGCCGTGTACCAGTCTGTAGCCGTTGGTATGAAGTTCGCTGGGGAGTTCGGTCAACGGGGCGCGCAGTGCTATAGCTTGTGCCAGATGCTTGGCAAACCAGTCCTCGTTTATCTGGGCGGATTTGCGGTGCTGGAGT
>Ga0180435_10004013_pt1 | contig 14586 bp, 10 predicted proteins | sample SS_ome_3_FD_132467 | JGI IMG/M metagenome (GOLD analysis project Ga0180435, IMG submission 132467) | Hypersaline lake sediment archaeal communities from the Salton Sea, California, USA - SS_3_S_1 metaG | ecosystem: Environmental > Aquatic > Non-marine Saline and Alkaline > Hypersaline >... | reverse complement strand
TGATGTGGTGCAGGCGCATGAGCGCCTCGCCCCGGTTGTCAACAGGACCCCGGTTTTCACGTCAAGATCGGCAAATTCCCTGACCGGAGCAGAGCTTTTTTTCAAGTGCGAAAATTTCCAGCGCGTCGGCGCCTTCAAATTTCGGGGCGCCTACAACGCGATCTCTCAGTTCACGCCGGAGCAGAAATCGTACGGTGTCGTTACCTTTTCGTCCGGCAACCACGCCCAGGCAATTGCGCTGTCGGCACAGCTTCTCGGGGTCAAATCCGTCATCATCATGCCCACGGATGCTCCCGCCATCAAAATTAACGCAACACGCGGCTACGGGGCTGACGTCATCCTCTATGATCGATATACGGAGGATCGTGATGAAATAGGCAGGAAGATCAGCGCAGAAAGAAAGATGACGCTCATTCCCCCCTACGATCATCCGCATGTGATGGCCGGCCAGGGTACCGCCGCAAAGGAGTTGATCGAAGATGTCGGCGATCTCGACATGATCTTGACCCCGGTTGGCGGCGGGGGGTTGATTTCCGGATGCGCGACCGTGGCAAAAACAGTGCTGCCCGCCTGCACGGTCATTGGCGTGGAACCCGAAGCGGGCAACGACGTACAACGCAGCTTGCGTTCCGGGAAAATTATCCGCATAGACGTTCCGCACACCATTGCCGACGGGGCCCAGACGCAGCATGCCGGCACCCATACGTTTCAGGTTATCCGGCATCTGGTCGACGATATTTCAACGGTAACGGATCAAGACCTGATAGATGCAATGAAATTTTTCGCGGAGCGGATGAAAATGGTCGTGGAACCCACCGGGTGCCTCGGCGCCGCCCTGGCCTTTGGAGACGGGATAGCTCTGCGCGGCAAACGGGTTGGCATCGTTCTCACCGGCGGAAACATCGATCTGTCACGCTTTGCATCACTCATCAGCTGATTAATGTTTTTCCTCAATTCCGCACAACCCATATGCTCGCAACTGGCCGGCATCTCAATATTCCTGATGGTCTTGAGTTCGGTTCTTGGTCAAATCCAGCCGGCCTTTCCTTCATGGCCGTCCGGGATATTCGGTTGGTTTGCCGCGGCCCTGCTCATCTCCCGATTGTCGAAAAAGCAGCTCCTGCAAATCGGCATCCTCCTGCTGGCTGGGGTTGCGTCGCTGGCCATCGGCACTGCGCTTGGTTTTCATCCTGCATGGCTGCGGCTCCTGGACAGCAATGCGGGGCTGCTGTCGATGCTCGCGGCGGTCACTTTTTTGCGGTTGGTGGCGATGCAGGGCAAAGATTTTGAAGCCGCTGTGCCGCACGGAAAGCGCTCTTTTCGGCAAACCCTGGTCGCCGTCGCGTTATTCGGGGCATTCATCAACCTTTCGGCACCAATCCTGATTGCCGACAAAGTGTCGGAAGGAAAAAAGCTGGACCTGTTCACGGCAAAGTCGATCGTTCGCGCCTTTATCGGCGGGCCGACGTGGTCGCCGTTTTTTGCTGGAATGGCAGTCGTGCTGACCTATGTACCGGATGCCCATTTTCTGGTCATCATGGCATTTGGCCTCCCATTCGCCGTCCTGGGCCTGATCCTGGTGATCATTGAAGCGGAATTTCGCTATCCTGAAAAAGTAAAAGCATTTGCCGGGTACCCGATGACGCCGTCCAGCCTCTGGCTGCCCTGCATTCTCGTCGTCGGCGTGCTGGCGGGCCACACCTTCCTGCCGCATGTTTCAATCCTGGCGATCATCGCCCTGTCGGCGCTCGTGGTCAGCTTGACCGGTCTGTTCTTTTACCGTGGATTCAGCGGAGCCGGAGACGTGCTGCAGCAGCACATTCTCTTCGGATTGCCGAGAATGGTGAACGAACTCGTTCTGTTTCTTGCCGCCGGCATACTGGCCATCGGGCTGCAGTCGCTCGTGGCCGCCACGCATGTGGGGCTGCCGTTCAGGGATGGGTTTGCTGCCGCCGAAGCCGTCATCCTGCTTGCGGGAATGGTGTTTATCGCACTGCTCGGCGTGCATCCGGTTATCTCGATAGCCGTTGCCACACCGCTTCTCGCCCCGATCGCCCCTGATTCCCAGCTGCTCGCCTTGACGTTTGTTTTCAGCTGGAGCCTGGGCGCCTGCGCCAGTCCCCTGTCCGGCATGAACCTGACTTTTCAGGGACGCTACGGCATTTCCGGCGCCAGGCTCGCGTATCTCAACTGGCCGTATGTGGCGGTGATGTTCGTTTGCGCCGCCTTATTTCTTTTTGGAGCTGGAATGATTCTGGGCGTATAGCCGGGTTATCCGGCAGTCCCCTGCTCAAAAACCATGGTCTCGCCATCGGCTGGAATGACCGCTTTTTCCAGCAAGCCGTTTTGACCGAGCCCTTCCTGCAGCTGCGCCCGCGTCGTCGGGCAGTGATTGAGTGCTTCCAGGTGATTCATGACCACCGTGCCCGGGGCGTCCCGGGTAAAAGCCAGGACTTCCTCCAAACTCATCAGGATGGGGGGGCCGAGGTCAATTTGAGCACTTCCGGCTGCGACGATGCAGACATCGGGCCGGTACTCTTCCAGCACCCGGCGGACATCGCCTGTATACACGGTATCACCGCTGATATAGAGGGTCGGCTCATGGGGCAGGTCAATAACATACCCCGCACCATTGGCCATCAGGCGGTGGTTCCAGCCATGCCCGTGTCGGGCCGGCACCGCAACGATCCTGCCTTCCCCGAATTTATATGCCTGCCAGTAGGCAATATCGGCTGCTACCGGTAAACCGTGCTTTTTGAGATACGCGGCATCTGCGCTCCTGCAGATCACCGGAATGTTGTTTTCTTTGAGGAAATCTTCGCCTTTGGCATCCAGATGATCGATATGCTGCAGGGCCTTGAGGCCAAATGTCTGGCTGTGGGTTATCAGGCAGTGGGTCACCCCGTCCAGCAGTGTGTCCGTCCCGGAAGGAAGATCTACGAGCGGGTTGCGTCGTGCCTTGAACCTGATGAATGAAAACGGCGGGAGTTCTGCCCTCCCACTGAGCATCGGGTCCACGAGGATTCGATGTGGACCGGCTTCAATCACGCAGGTTGCATTTCGTATATGATGGATGTGCATACCTCACCTCCGGGTTTGATTTCAGACCACTATAATGCTGTTTGAGATGAAAAAAAGGCTCGGGATGCACCTCATCGAATGGCGGCGCCGATTGCCTGACTCCGCCCTCCGGGAAACCGCCTGACCGGTATCAAATCGTTATTCTTTTTTAACGAGCGTCTCGGGAATCAGGAATACGAAGAACAGTACCGCCAAAAAGCCGACCCCCGAGACCGCCATTGCCGAGGCCTGCAGGGTCATGAACTCAGCGACATTGCCAACCAGCAGCGGCGCGGAGAGTTGCCCGGTATCACCAATCAAGCGCCACACGCCGAGGAATTCACCCGGTGATTCGGGCGGCGCCAGGTCGGAACCCAGCGTCATCATATTCCCGGAGCCCAGACCGTTGCCGATGCCGATCAGGCAGGTCACGATCATCAGGCTTGCAAAACCGCCGCACAGGGGAATCATTGCAAAAGCCGCCGCCTGGATGGTAAACGACGGGACGATGGCGAATTTTCTTCCCCACGTATCCATCAGCCAGCCCGCAACGTAGAAAAGACTCATATCAAAAGCCGCGGACGCACTGAAAATCACCCCGACCTCCGCGACACTCAAACCAAGCACCTGGGCCCCAAACAGGGGAATGATAACCGGTTTGGCGGCCCTGATCGTCTGGGCGCACAGCTGCCCCGTTCCCGCGGTCATGAGTATTCGGTAATAAAGCTTGATTACTGTTTTAACAGAAGCAACCGGCTTCTTCGCGGTGCGTCTTCCAGCCTCTTCCGTTTTACCGGGCATCACGAGGGTTACGATCGCAAAGGCGACGAAACACGTGCCGCCCACGCATAAGAAAACAAACGACAGGCCGCCGAGGGCGCCGATGCTTCCCCCGGTTATCGGACCAAGAAACCTGCCCAGGCGGTTCAAGCCTCCAAACATCGCGATCGCCCTGCCCCTCCCGGCGACAGAGCTTCGATCCGTGACATACGCATGCCGTGATACACTGATCAGCGCGACGCTGAAGCCTGACAGGAACTGGCAGATCAGGGCCGTGCCGACCGAGCCGGCAAAATACATCGCCCCATTGGCAAGACAAAAACCGATAAAACCGATCTGCATGGTTCGCTTCTGGCCCCAATAGCCGAGGAACCTGCCGGCCGGCAGGTCACCGCAGATCATGCCCAGGGGCACACCGCTCAACACAATGCCCACCAGCCACAGCGACGCATCAAAATCAAGTATGTAGAGCGGCAGTACGGGAATCAGCATCCCCTGGGAAAACGAGAGGATCAGAGAAGGAACGTAGAACGGCAGGATGAGCGGGTGATGGCGTAGTTGCAAATGAGCAGCCCCATGGATGCAGGGATGACCCTTGCACCTGCGAGTCATCCCCTGACCAGCGAAACCCCGTTGCCCGTGCCTGCAGCAGTGAGGGGCTTCTGCAGGCAGGCTTATACCGACGCTTCTTTCAGGACTTCGCAATCAAACTGATGAGACCGGTCAGACTGCCGGCTTCATCGAGGTTATCTATGATTTCAAACACCGCTGCAGAATCGACTCCATTCATGCAGTTCTGCGACGCATCGCGAAATTTATCTCGTAATTCTTCATTTGTCAGGGGGTTTTTCGGCCCTCCCCGATAAAACGCTTCCGACTGCCGAGTAAGGATTTCGCCGCTGTTCAATTCCACTTCTATCTTGAACACGATTTTGGCCTTACCGAGCGCTTCGATTTCAGGATCTACCGTCGCTTCGATCCGCTGCATCATATCCTGGACCGGTTTTGACTGCACGAACTCGTCGGTGAATTCCATTAGGCCGGCTTTCCGGTTCACGATCATGCTGGCCATCTGGAACGGCACCGAAAACTTCCCTTCCAGCGCATTCCGGGCAACGCCATAGCGCAGCGGACCGGGAGGGAGCACATTGATTCCGGTCCGCACTTTGACGTGTTTGACATCTTCGGGCTGCACATCATGGGTTTTCACCAGTGTCCCCATCGCATCCATCCCCGGATGGCCGACAACACCGCAGGGGTAGGGTTTGATACTGACGCCGGGATCGATGATGGAATAGGGTTTGCCGAATTTGCCTTCAATGTTTGCCGGTTCGTATCCCCCGCCGAAACAATAGAAGAAACCGCGCGGTCCCTCAAACGCTTCCGGACGTGAGTCCATCCCGAAATAGGCAAGCTGGGCGGCGGCGATGCCGTTTTCAGCGGCCCGCCCCATCTGCAGTGGTTTCCCCATGGTGCCGTGGTTCACCCCGACACCGGAAGACATGCTGACTGCCAGTCCCAGCGCATTGCGGGTTTTTTCCTCGTTCAGGCCGAGCAGTTTGGCCGCCGTTGCAGTGGCACCGAAAATGCCGATCGTGTTGGACGTGTGAAAGCCCCGCCCCTGTGAAAAGTGCGACGGATCTATCGATTCGGCCATTTTGCACTGCAGTTCGTAGCCGGCAATAAATGCCGTCAGGAATTCCTGACCGCTCTTTTCATGGAATTCGGATACGGCCAGTCCGGCAGCAAGCGGCTGCATCGTCGGGTGAATCAGGACTGAGCGGTCTTTCGCATTGGACAGGGCGGTATCGTCCCAGTCCAGGGCATGCCCCGCCGTTCCGTTCACCAGTGCGGCAAGGTGAATCGGAACCTTCTGGGACCCCTCTCCAACAATCGAACTTTGCGCCCTGCCGCCGATCGAGATCGCGTATTTCCTGCACACCTGGGCGCAGGGTTCGGAGGAGCCGGCCAGCATCACCCCCAGTCCGTCAATCATGCAGCGTTTCGCCAGCCGGATACACTCATCCGGTATATCGTCAAATGTAAGAGAGGCGACAAATTTCGCTGCTTCCCTGGTCACGCCGTTTTTTCCCATCTGCATCCCTCCATCCATCGTATCTATAGAATTTTTAATTTTTTGTTCTATGCTCATTGCTCAAAATGACAACTCAACACTTCCCTATCAAAGATTATGCCAGCTGATAAAAAATAGATATATGCATGTTATTATTGACAAATAAAAAATATAACTAGATGCACGCATCAGCCGCAGAACATATTGTTTCACGTTGTCAAACATTTTGTTGCAACACTATGTCTCAACCGTTGTGCGGGCAGAAAACTCCCCCGCATAACGTGGCCTTACGTGTCATCTCTTCGATACAGATAAATGATATATAAAACAGCTAGTTATTAATCATCACCACCTCCCTGGCAGGTGCCCTGAGAGCAAAATTTCGCCACAGGCCCAGGCTGGTACAAAATCTGCAAAGCCTGGAATCAGAAAACAGTATCCGGCGTACAAAAATACACCCGGCACTACTGGAAGGTTCGACGACAAGAACAAACGGACAACAATGAGGAGGTGTACATGCTTAGAAAAAGTGTAACGCTTTTGTGTTTAATCATGGCTTTCATGCTGACCCTGTCATCAGCAAACGCGGCCGAACCAAAAGCAGCTGCTGATCAGGCAAGCTATAAACTGGACAAGAAGATCAAGATCGGCTTAAGCGGCGAAGGCTTTGCGGCCGGCCAGGAAATACGGATCCTGATCATGGCCGCCAAAGACGGAGCAGAATACGACATCGGCTATGCCCTGGACCCGGAACCGGTACCTGACGATGCCGGTAAATGGGCCACCACCTGGGACGCCGGCCGTTTCGTCGGGAAGAAGCTGGTAAAGGAAGGAGCCAACCAGCTTCAGGTAACCGATGCCGATTACAATGCGCTGGCCGAGTTTACGGTCACGTTCGAAAAATAAGCTAACAATTCACCATGGAGGTAAGCATGCATAAACGCGCAATCGGGTTCTTATCCGCTCTCTGTATAGCCGGTACTGCTTTTATGTGCAGCGCAGTATCATCGACCCCAGCCATCGCGAACCCTAATTTCAAGGGCAAAGCGGTTAAATTCATCGTTCCGTTCTCACCGGGGGGCGGTACCGACACGTTCGCCCGCATAACCACGAAACACATGCGGCAGTTCATTCCCGGAAAACCGAAAACCGTTATCCGCAACGCCCCCGGCGGCGGCAGCGTGATCGGCGCCAACATGGGATATAAAGCCAAGCCGAACGGCCTGACCCTGCTCGTCACTTCAGGCAGTACGGTCATGGAGAACATCCTTCGTTCAAAAGGCGTCGAGTACTATCTTGAAACCATGCACCCGATTTATTCGGCGCCGTCCGGACTGATTTACTGGACGAGCCCCGAGGTCATCAAGGAACCGCTCGATATCTTCGACACGGATCAGCTGATCTTCGGTCATATCAGCCCGACCGGCGGTACCGGCTCTCTCTTTGTCTGGGCCAAGGAACTGCTTGGCTTCACTTCAAAAGATATCTGGGGCTACGAAGGCGGTTCAGCTGCGCGAGGTGCATTCCACCAGGGTGAAGTAAACATCGGCGGAGAAAGCACCATCGGTTTCAACAGTTCGATGCTTTCCTATCTCGACAAGAAGGAGATCGTACCGATGTTCCAGAGCGGTATTCTCGATGAAAACGGCAACGTTATCAGAGAGCCTGCGGCTCCGGACGTGCCGACCGTCGCCGAACTGTACGAGATGAAATACGGTAAAAAGCCTTCCGGCCAGGCGTACGAGGCCTATAAACTGATCGTCGGCACCAGGACCTACGGCAAAGCCATGCTGCTGCCGACGGAGACGCCGGCAGAAGTCGTTGCCGCGTATGACCAGGCAGTAACGGAAATGATAGTGGACAAGGGCTTTCTGGCAGACGCTGAAAAGATGAACCCCGGCGCCCCCCACTTCTCCGGTGCATCGCTGAAGAAAAGCTATCCGCAAAGTGTTGCCGCACCCCCGGAGCTGCTGGAATTCATGAAGAAAGTCTACAGGGAAAAATACAACGCAACGTTGGAATAATATGTCATTTCCCCCGATTCCTGTGGATCGGGGGATTATTGTGGGGAGGTTGACGTGTTCGAGAGTGTTCTAGCCGGATTTATAGGCCTGTTCGATCCGATGCAGCTTGGCATGCTCCTGCTGGGAGTCCTGACCGGAACCGTGGTTGGAATTGTACCAGGTATCGGCGGCACCGCTGGTTTGGCAATCTGTCTTCCATTCGTTGTGTATATCGAGCCGACCGGGGCCATCGCCTTTATGATCGGCCTGATATCAGTCACCACCACGGCGGATACGATCACCAGCGTATTGTTGGCCATACCGGGAACCTCCGGCTCGGTCGCCTCGATCGTCGATGGACACCCGCTTGCCCGTAAAGGGGAGGCGGCTCGCGCGTTGGCCGCCTCGTTCGTTTCATCATGTTTCGGGGGTATTTTCGGCGCCATTATCCTTGCTCTGAGCATCCCGATCGTCGGCTTCATCATCAAGCAGCTCGGCTCCCCCGAGTTCCTGATGCTGACCATGCTCGGCATCACCGCTGTGGCGATGCTTACCGGCAGGCAGCCGCTCAAGGGTATTACCGCCGCCGGTATCGGCCTGATGATGGCCTCCGTCGGCGGCGCCACCCTGACGCCGTACTTCAGGTACAGTTTCGGCCTTCCATATCTCTACGACGGGATCCCGCTCATCCTGATCGCGCTGGGACTTTTCGGCATTCCGGAAATCATCGACCTGCTGGTTCGCGGCCTGCCGATCGCCGGAGAATTCGGCATGGGCAAAGGGGTGAGCGAGGGAATCAAGGATACGTTCCGCAACAAGTGGCTGGCGCTTCGCTGTGCGATCATCGGCGTTTATGTCGGATTCGTTCCCGGCATGGGCACCTCGGTCGCCAACTGGCTCGGCTATGCGCATGCGATACAGTCGTCCAAGGGCGAAGGGAAGTTCGGCAAGGGCGACATTCGCGGCATCATCGCCCCTGAAGCCGCCAACAATGCAGCCAGGGGCGGAGAGCTTATTCCCACCCTGCTCTTCGGCATTCCCGGCAGCGGCTCGATGGCGCTGCTCTTGCTGGCGCTGGTCATGTTCGGTATCGTGCCCGGCCCCGACATGATCTCGGTCCATCTCGACAAGGTTTTCGGCATCGTCTGGAGTCTGGTGATCGGCAACGTCATCGGCGCGATAATCTGCATCTTCCTGGCCAAATACCTGGCCAGGGTGGCGACGGTCAATATCAATATCCTGGCGCCCTTTGTCATCGTCATCATTACGATGGGAGCCTTCCAGGCCACGATGAACTGGGGCGATCTGCTCTGTCTCCTGTTCCTCGCCGCGATCGGCTGGACCATGAAGCAGACCGGCTTTCCGCGGCCGCCGGTTATCGTCGGGTTCGTTCTGGGAACCCTTGCGGAACGCTACCTGGGCCTGTCCATCCAGCGATACGGCATGGAATGGGTCCTGCGCCCGTGGGTGATCGTGATCGGTATTCTGATCATCCTCACCGTTTTTTACGGGGCCAGGTACCAAATGAAACAGAACCGGAAGGAACAGGAAGAGCGTGCGCAAAAAAGCGCTTCCTGATGGAGCGGGATATGTCGAGGGAAAAATTGGCATCCGCAACGCAGCGTTTTGGACGAAAAGACAATTTTTAAAGGTCGTCTTGAGAATACAGAGAATGACATCATGAAAAGTTTCGGTGCCACACAATATTTCACCATGTTCATAATCCTGGTCATGGCAGTCGCCATCTATGTGGCCAAGGATTTCCCCTTTCTCGCTGCGATATACCCGATCTTTGCAGCCACGATCGTGCTCGGCGCCTGCGTCGCCTCACTCGTGCGCCATATGATGGGCAAAAGCATCGAGGGCGGCGCGATTGACATTGAAAGCGACGACTCGATCGAGAAATCCGAGAAACTGCGCAAATCAGCCAAGGGGTTTGGCTGGGTTATCGGCCTGTATCTCCTCATCGCACTGCTCGGCTTCAAACTGGGCGCATTGGTATTCATCGTCAGCTTCATAAAAATTGAAGCCCGGGCCTCATGGCCCTTAACGGGCGCCCTTGCAGTTCTCGCCCTGGCGATTCTGGTAACGTTTCAGTCGGTGCTCAATGTGTTCTGGCCGGAAGGGCTGCTGGGAGCAGCAGTCTATGAACAGGTGCCGTGGCTGTTCTGAGGGTGGCCCGGGTGCCAGAGCTATTCAATTCTGTATTCCCGCATTTTTCGCCACAGCGTTGAGCGGCTCATGGAAAGCGCCCGGGCAGCGCGCGTCCTGTTGAATCGCTCACGCTGGAGAGCATCGAGAATCCGTTTCGCTTCATCATTCTGTTCATCTGGGCCGGGCTTCACAGCGTGAGCAGCTTCAGGCAGAGGAGGCGTTTGCGCACCGGCCGGTTCCAATGATTCCGGAAGATCTGTGACGAGCTCCTGCAGGGTCTCTTCACTGTTTCTGAACGCACAGTTTATGACCAGGCGCTCGGCAAAGTTCTTCAGCTGCCGTATATTGCCCGGCCAACCGTAGGTCACGAGCTGGTCGATATACGGACGCGGCAGGGAAACGGGGGAACTGTTCGTTTTACTCACAAAATCATCCACAAAGAAACGCAGCAGCACTTCGATGTCCACCGGTCTTTCCTGCAAAGACGGAATCTTCACCCGGAGCACGTTGATGCGGTAAAACAGATCCGGTCTGAATTTACGCTCGTTCACCGCATCCGCGAGGTCTCTACCGGCAGCGGCGATGATCCGGACATCCACCGGAATACGGGTATCCCCGCCGACCCGCATGACCTCCTTTTCCTGGAGGACGCGGAGCAGGCGCAGCTGGACGTTTTCCGGGGTGGAATCGATTTCATCGAGAAAGATCGTCCCCTCGTGAGCCAGCTCGAACAGGCCGACCTTCCCGCCTTTGCGCGACCCGGTAAAGGAACCGTGCTCGTACCCGAAAAGTTCGCTTTCCAGCAATTGTTCGGGGATAGCGGCACAGTTTAGCGATACGAACGGTTTGGCGGACCGGCCGCTGGCGTTGTGGATGCCGTGTGCGAGGATTTCCTTGCCGGTGCCGGTGGCCCCCATGATCAAAACGGTTGAATCGGTCAGCGCGTACTGCCTGCTCAACGCGATAATTTCTGCCATCGCGCTGCTGGCAGAGACCATATCGTCGAGGTGATATTTTGCAACGAGCCCTTTCGACAGGGAACGCCTCACCACGTGTTCGGAACGCTGCACATTGGATATGTTTCGAAACGTTGTCACCGTTCCGATTACTTCCTCGTTGAGCACTATCGGGGTGTGATTGAAAATGAATTTCTCGTCGTCAATGCTCCCCAGCAAATCCGAGTATGGCGCATTAACCGGCAGTCGGTGCCCGCGCGGGCAGTTTGGCAGGACCTCGCCTACCCGCCTGCCGACAACCTTCTCGGCAGCCAGGCCCAATTTCTGCTGAGCCGGCTCGTTTATTCTCGATATACAGCCGTTGCTGTCGGAAGCGATAATGCAGTCAGAGGTTGCATTGATGATCGAGAGATACTCGCGGGCGATCATCTGCTGCTTGCGGTTCGACAGCGCCGCGGAAATGGCGTTTTCGATCGTCGCATCGATGTCTCCCTCGAGGTTCTTGGTTTCCACATACGGGATATGGTACTTCTTCGCAAAACGGCAGGATTGCCTTCCCCCGACGACAACATCGACAGCCGAAGCCGCGGCCTGGCTGATGATCTCCTCGAGCGTCTGCTTGCCGTAGAAGATTCCCTGTTCGATATTGATCCCGAGCATCTCCCCGACAATCGCCAGACCGGTCATCGGCGTGTCATACATCGGCACCAGGATATTTCTGCCGATAGATGCCGCTTCTTTTAAAGCGATCAGAATGTCTATGGATCTTTTCGGAAAAGAGAGCACGGGGATCGTCAAGACCCGCCTCAGCAGCTGGACCGTTGCCCGGCGCGAGATGATCACCTCCACCCCTTCTTTCTCCATTGCGGTGGCTACTGGAATGGCATCATCGAGTACCTGCGGGTGGACCTGGATTTCCAGATCGTCCGTGGCTCCGATGCTTTCAGCTCTTTTTGCCACCGTTTCCAGCGGTGAAAAGATACCGATGCGAACGTTTCCTGAATACATATCAACCGGCTCTCTGCCGACACTTGTTGAGGACAGATGTTTCATCCGTTTTTCAACACGACCATATTGAGGCTAAAATACTCGCACGCCGGACAGGAAAGCAAGGTTGAAATGGGTTGGACTGCCTAATTCAACAACAACAAGGGCCTCAATGCTCCGACATCCTCGATGGACTCAACAGACCAGAGCGCCTCCAGAAGCACCTCCGCCTTTTTATCGCCGAGAACAGGGGCCAGCAAGTCAAAACTTTTGCTGCTGATTTCATCTTCAGACATGGGATTATCAGGTGTGCCGAGCACTGCCCGCGTCCGGTGGCTGAGGACTTCTCTCCGGGTAGTCGTAACCTCCAGGATGGCCTGACGGGAGGGCTTGGCCTCGGTGAGCATCCTGTCCGGGACCGCCTCGATTTTTTCCCTGAGCTTCAACACGGCCGGGTCCGTCATGCGCTCTTTGTCATGGCAGCTCTTGAAGGTCAACCCGTGATCCAGCAGCCCAATGGCAATCAGGTGCTGCAGGCAGATATCAGGCATGTCCCTATTGTCAACGATATGCAGGCGGTCGTCAGGCATTCTCGCCACGATCTTTTCGACCTGGTCAGCCTTCAGGTCATGGGTCTCGATCAAGGCCATCAGCGCATCCAGGGCGGCTTGAATCGGCGACCCGACACACCATTTTTTGATGGATGCCTGCATGATTTCGTATCGCTGCCCCAACTCCCGGGTCAATTCCTCCGGTTTGGCATGCTCGGCGAATGCTGACAGGAACGAAGGTTTATTGACGAGCGAGTCGACGACACCGGTAAACCCGGATTTGATCATCAGGGCAATAAAAACGCCGTCTTTGGCTCCCTTGCCGGCAAAGTCGAATGATTTTTCGATATGGTCGGTATCCCTGTTCCAATAAGGAACTCCTGAGGCCTGCTGGGTTGCGTAGGAGAGCAGAAACGCCGCCTGTTCGGGCGTTACATTCAGCAGGGCCCCGCTGGCGGCAGCCGCCCCGAACAGCGTGCCGATGCTGTGGGTGCTGTGGGTGCCCGATCGCGGCGCACTGAATCCCAGCGACATATTGAATCGCGCGCCGATATCGTAGCCAAGCGCGATCGCCTTCAGCAGATCCGCCCCGCTCTTTCCCTCCAGCTCTGCCGCCGCATATGCGGCGGGGACGATGGCGCAGCCCGGGTGAAACAGGCCTTCCAGGTGAGAATCATCCGTTTCATCGGCGTGCGCGGCCATCGCGTTGCAGAACGCCGCGTGAACCACTGAAGAAACGAATTCAGTCCCCATCACCGTGGCCTCATTGTGCCCGCCCAGCGTCGCGATAAAGCGAGCCGCGACCTTGCCTGCCTTGAGCTGAGAGCCCGAAACAATTGCGGCAACGGTATCGATCAGGTGACATTTTGATTTCTGGATAACCTCTGCCGGCAGCGGCCGCGCAAGGCACCCTGAGATGTATTCGGCCACCGCCGAAGTGGTCCGACACGTCGCAGATGCTATCTGGTTCATAATTACTCCGCCTCGATATCCGGTTTACCGGGTGAACGCTTCCTAAACCACCAGGGCACGACCAGGCTCAAGGCCAGTAATGCCCACAGGATCAGCGCCACGGGACGCTGGAAGAAAATTGCCGGGGAATTGAAACCCAGGCGGAATCCCTGCAGAAGGTAGTTCTCGAACATGCCTCCGAGGATGGCGCCGAGCAGCATGCCGATGACCGAGTAGCCGTTGCGCTTCATGATGTAGCCAATCAGCCCGAAAAGGACCACCAGCCCCATATCGAAGATGTACTCGTTGCGGGCGAACCCGCCGATCATGCAGAAGACCGTGACAATCGGCAGGATGAACCCGGCCGACACGTATGCGAGCCTGAAGGCGAAAAAAGCGAGCATCGCCCCGATAATCAGGATGAAAACGGAAGCGGCGAGTTGGGACAGAAGCACCGCGTAAACGATCTCCCCATGCAGTTCGAAAAGTCTCGGTCCGATAGTCAGCCCGTGATACGTCATGACCACGAGCAGGACCGCCATGGTGGCGCTCCCGGGGATACCCAGGGTCATCAGCGGGATCAAGCTGCCGCCGACCATCGAATTATTGGCGGTATCGGCAGCAATAAGCCCTTCCTCGGATCCCTTCCCGAACAGTTTCTTGCGGGCGGGTTTGGCAAACTGCAATTCCTGCGTATAGGCCATCAGGGAAGCAACACTGGCTCCCGCTCCGGGAACAGCGCCGATGATCAAGCCGATGATCCCGGAACGAAGGCAGCACAGGGGTCTCCTGATCACTTCCTTTGCCCCTGACAGTATGCCTTTCAGGCCCATGGCCTCCTTGTCCGGCTGGCTGTGAACCTGGACCTTCCTGAGTGTATCCAACTGGTTCAGCACCTCCCCGAAACCAAGAAGCCCGACCAGGATCGCAATCGTCGATATCCCGTCGAACAGGTAGACGATATTGTAGGTGCTCCTGAACTGCCCGAAAATCGGGTCGGTTCCCACAATTGCGAGCAGCAGCCCAAAGGCACCGGACAGCAGCCCCTTCAGCAGCCCCCCCTGGGAGAT
>Ga0180435_10004012_pt1 | contig 14591 bp, 10 predicted proteins | sample SS_ome_3_FD_132467 | JGI IMG/M metagenome (GOLD analysis project Ga0180435, IMG submission 132467) | Hypersaline lake sediment archaeal communities from the Salton Sea, California, USA - SS_3_S_1 metaG | ecosystem: Environmental > Aquatic > Non-marine Saline and Alkaline > Hypersaline >... | reverse complement strand
TAGACAGTACACACAAGTAAACATTTATCTTTGGTATTATAATAACTTGAATAATGAAATAATTGACAATTTGCTTAATTCTAATATATAATTTTCCTAGGAACGGTTTATTAAGCTGGACAAATGACTTGGTGGCAATTTTTGTTTTTCGAAAGGTAATAGTGAAGATGAAAAAAAGATTATTGATAATGGTTGCAATCGTAATTATTATGATTGTACTCACTCCTGCTGTCGCTTTTGCAGCTAATGGAAATTTTTATATTACATTTGTTGTGAGAGATGGTGTTGGAGCTCCAATTCAAGGTGTAGATATTGATTTCAATGGAGATACAAAAACCACAGATGCTAATGGAGAGGTTACCTATCCAAACCAAACAGGAGGGATGAATCTCCCTATTGATGTGTTTTATCCAAATCCAGCTACCCAGGTTGGAGATGGGCACTTTCAGATTACTTACGATGTAACATATGGACATGCTATAATAGAGCAACCTCCTGATTCAGGATATTATTATACAATCATAGAATTTAATAACAGAGTCAATGGGTTAATAATTGATTCGAAGATAACTGATGGTGATTTGGGGATTGAATGGGAACCTACCGACGTTTCTTATATATTAGTTATTCCACAGACAGGCGAATCAATAGATTATTCTTGGATATACATTCCAATAGGATTGATTATAGCTTTGGGAATTGGAATTGTATTGAGGAAAACAGTATTTAGTAAAAAATAATATAAATTTAAGTTAACAAGAAGAGGCGTGATAGCGAGAGCTGTAGCGCTTTTTTAATACAATAAAATTGTTGTCAAGGCTGGGCTTGAAAAGACGGCACACAATGGCACACGCTTCTGTGGTATTATGATATCGTGAAAAGAAAACAAGAGAAGAACTAAGGACGTCGAGCAATCGCTGTCTTTTTTTATTTTTAAGAGGCGGACTCGCAATAATACTAATGCAGGGGTGGAAGCAATTGCGTAAGAGCAGCTATGGCTAAGCAGTGGGCTAAGGCGTTTTATAGATCCAAAGCTTGGCAGACTGTAAGGGCGATTGTTGATAAGACCATAACCCGGGAGAAAATCGGAGACGATGAAATCAAGAATGTTGGTTTCGTGGTTCCTGTTGCACTTGCCGGAAAATGTGTTATTTACAATCATGATGATAGTGAGTACCAGGCAAAAGAGTTCGGTACCGGGATTGTTGAGACTGAAGGCGAAGGCACGACCAGAAAGTATGTTGAGCGTGGTCTTTGTGATGTTTTATCCTTGAACCTTCCTGATGGTAAACAGATATTCGCTCAGTGATGTTGAATTGCTTATGAATGTAATCGAAGACTATGCTGAACAGGTTAGAGAGAATCAAGATGCGATTATAGAGCTTGATGGAGGTGCTATATAGATGAGTGTTGCTAAAGTATATGCAAGAGCGATTGATGCGGGGAGATATACAAAAGAAGCTCCGGCTAAGAGGAAAAAGGCGGTAGAAAAGGAACTTAAAGCCTTAAAGGAAAAGAGGGGTGAGAATGGCAAGAACACTAAAAATATATAGCAAAGGGAAACGAGTTAAGAAACTTCAAGTGGATTTGATACAGCTCGGATATGATATTAAAGCAGATGGAGCTTTTGGACTTAAAACCCTGAGCGCAGTAGCAGATTTTCAGAGACAGCAGAATATGAAATTAGATGGTATTGCTGGTCATTTCACAGAGATGGCCTTTTTTAATGCATTGAATAAGGTTGAATTAATTGAGCCGGCAACAGAGCATTTTAAACTATCAGAATTCATATAAAAAAGCGATTATAAAGCGCAAGCAAACGTAGTGCCGCATAAATACTGGAACAATAACCGAGCGCTGATGGACGGGATTGAAGACGTCAGAATGATGATTGCCGACTTTGATTTAGAGTGATAGTAACCTGTAAGTTTGCAAGACGTATAATGGATGACACCGAGCCTAGAAAATTATTTGGGGGCTTAAGGCTTGGATCTGATGCTGATCTTCAGATTGATATCAGAAAAAAGAATCCATTTAGACTAACCATATAATGGTACGGTCAGAAATCTTGGAAGGAGTGGAGTAGATAATATGCAAGCAATTGAGTTATATAACTTACGAGAGGAAAAGGGAGTAGGGGCAGTTCTTCGGGAAATTGCACCAATATGTCAGGAATATCAGGCGGAGGGTGTATATGCTTCTTTGGTGTTGGCTATGGCTATCCTAGAAAGCGGCAACTTTGATTCTAAGCTATTTTTAGAAGTAAATAATCTGTTTGGTCATAAAGGAAAGGATTGGACAGGACAGACAAAAGAACAAGTCGACAATAAGCTCTTTGATATGAAAGGCTCTTTTATGGCGTTTGCTGATGTTGAGAGCAGCATAAGAAAGTGTATGCGGCTATTATGCTCTACACGGTATACGAAAGTGAGAGAGGCGATTAGCTGGAGCAGGGCTTGTACGGCTGTTCAGAAATGCGGATACGCCAGTGCGGGAAACTATGCTTCAATCCTCAAACGGCTGATAAGGCAGCATAAACTCTATAAGTTCGACACCTTTATTATTCCGCCAAGGATGCGAAGATACTCAATCTTCAGAACGCTAAAGATTGGATCCAAAGGCAGGCGAGTTAAAGAGCTGCAACAGATGCTTATTAAGTTAGGGTACGACCTAGGCAAATGGGGAGCAGATGGGAGCTATGGCAGAAAAACCGCTTTTGCGATTGAGGACTTCCAAGATGCACACGGGTTAGAGGTGGACGGCATTGCCGGCATAAACACTATTGAAACTATAGAAGGACTGTTTGCTGATTAAAGCCTTGGGGCTTTTGATTGATGCTATGACTTGGGATGAAATACTGACAGCGATTGGAACAGTTTTGCTGGGTTTAAGAACTTTGGGTAATCCGACAAAGCGGAGCTATAAGGTGATGGGACTCTCTTAAGAGGGTCCTTTTTACTATGGTTTCAATATTGTTCATTAGTTACAGCAAGTATGATATAATAGCATTATTTAAAATAATTATGGAAAAAAGTGAAGGAAAAGTCTTACTATGAATAGAAAAGAAAGTGTAGAAATTGATAAGTTAAAAAGCATAAATTCTAACATAAGGGAAGTTGTAATTCATATCGGTTTACCAAAAACAGCTACAACTTCTATCCAATCAACCCTATATAAGAACTCAGCACTACTTGAAAAAACGGGGACTCTCTACCCATTATCGATTTGGCAGAACCACGGGAGACATTTTAAACATATAACATCCAGAGAACCGCAAAATTTAATAATCAACATATTGGCACAACGTAAATTTGATGAAATAAAAGACATGACTGAAACTGACCACAATCATTTAATTGGTGAGATTACAAAGAAGAATCCGAGTCGAATAATATTCTCTGCGGAGTATTTATTTGAGGCAGCTGAATATCAAGTGGATTTATTGAAAGAATATATTGCTTTATTTGCCGATGAAGCAAATATCAGAATCGTGGTCTGTGTTAGAGATCCTATTGGTTTTAATACATCATATATTCAAGAGAAGATTAAGTCGTATGGAAGAGGAAAGATTGATTCAGACATCGATGAGAATCTATATTTCAATAGTATCAGCAAATATGTCAAAAAGTTTGGAAAACAAAATGTAAGTGTATATTCGTTTGAAGATTCTATAAAGCATAGATATGGTCCGGCGGGATATTTTATGGAGCATATTGGGATCAGCAGCAGTATAATTGCAGAATGTGATTTTATCAATTTGAATGAATCTATAAAAAGAGAAGCGGTTATTTTGATTGATTCAATTAACAATGAATGCCCGCTGATAGATGTTAAGGAAAATCATATTAGTCTGGATCGCAATCGGTATGATTTGGATCTGATCAAATTGATTGGTGAACAAAACTTCTTTTTGAGTGAAAAAAAACAAAGAGAAATATTGCGGATAACAAAAGACGATGCAGTGTGGTTGAAAGAAAACTTCCTCATAGATTATACAAGTTCGAAAATCAAGAGACCTTATGAGCAAAAGCTCATCACGAAAAAAGCGATAGAAGATATCAGCTTGATCTGCCGGGATATGACCAAATTTGTGACACGCGGCACCGTTAATGCTTTAGAAAATGCTTTATTGGAAAATGAGGTCGAGGAAGAAGCAGTCAACTCAACAAAACTGGTTCATAAAAAGATGATAAATCATTTGAAAATGTGGGATTTGGTTGAGAGGGATGAACTCAGCGAAAATCAGCAAGCTCAAATAAAAAGATATTATAAAAAAGGGAAGCACGCAGTACAAATGTATAAAAATTTTATTATGTATTTGAATCATAGAGCAAAGGGCTTTCGAGATTTTGATGGTGCTCACTATAAAGATATGTACTTAAAAAACAGGAAAATCAAGACACCCCCTCTTCTGCACTATCTCATAGCCGGCGCATATTTAGGCTATAATCCCTCTAAAGAATTCAACACTGTAGCATACATTCTAAGTCATGAAAAAATTATTGATAGTGGAGAGAACCCATTGGTTTATAAATCCAAAATCTTCGAAGCACTGAAAAGCTGATTTCGATATATGGTTCTTGATGCTTAGCGAAATTCCATTTTTATTTTCTAAAAACGACAGAGTATGCACATCGTGCAGCTCTACATGATGCCTTTCCTATAGATGCTGTTTTGCTTAAAAAACAACTCGGACAATTGCATATTTACCATACCTCTGAGGAGGATACCACGTATTGATTGCGTGTGCTTTTCATTTGCAGGGAAATACTATAAACTGGATTTAACAGTTTTTATATAATTTATTAGATATTCCTTGACAGGACCAATTTCGAAGAATAAAATAATGTTATAACATACAAAAGTATCTAGTGATGTTAAAAGACACCTCTTAAGAACTACGAACTTAAAAAACCATTTAGTTTTATTATTTATATTTTATAAATCGACACGAATAGGGATATAAATGTGCAATTGTGCCAACCGAGCACAGTTTGTTTTTATGCTGTTGTTATCCTAATAAAAAACCTAAATATATTGCACGGACAGTGCGGAGGGAAAAAATGAGCAAAAGAAGAGATTTTAAAAGCAGAACAAAGACAAGTATGAAAACATGGAAGTGGCTTGTACCGACGCTGATTGCGGCAGTACTCGTTATTTCCTCTGTACTGATAGGAATATCGACAGCCGATAAACCCATTGAGACAACAGCGGAAGCACCTGCTGATGGCAAAATGGCCTTCGCTGCGAAAACAACGGATTACAAAATCGCTCCGGTGAATGTCGTTACGAACGAATCAACTGCAGAGAACAAAGAAAAGGAAGTAGTAACGACGGATTTCAGCGAGATTGAAGCGGGCATAGATTATGCTGCGGATGAAATCCTTATTTCTTTCGACGACGAAGACACAAAAAACAAGCTGACAAGCAAGTTGAAAGAGGACGGCATAACGGAGATCGAAGAGATAGCGGGCGGTGTATTGCTTGCAAAGACTCCTGCTGGTGAAGATGTTGAATCCTACACCAATGAGTTAGCTCAATCCGATCTCGACATACAATCCGTTCCGAACTTTGTGAACACTTTGGATGTTGAGGCGAGAATGGACAGCATGCCAAAGGGAGAAGCAGCTACTCCGGAGATTTTCAGCATTATAGATATGGAAGCCCCGAACGACCAGTACGCTTGGGCGCAATGGAACCACGAAGATATCGATGTATACGAGGCATGGGATTATACCGGTGCGGATTATTTCGCAGGAGACGGAGTAAGAGTTGCGATACTGGATACCGGTGTACAAGCGAATCATATTGACTTGAGAAACAACATAGTGTTTACAGCGAGTACATCGGACGGTGTTGTTAACGACGAAGACGGACACGGTACGCATGTTGCGGGTATCGTAGCAGCGCAGGCGAATAACCGCTCCCTTGTTACGGGTGTTGCACCGGGTGCAGATCTATACTGCATAGATGTATTCACGGAAATCTATCCCGGACGATGGGGGGCATACGATTCGGATATAATTGAAGCGATTAATCTTTGTATCGCGGAAGGCGTAGATGTTATAAATATGTCCCTAGGCGGATATAACTATAACGCCCTTGTTAATACTGCATGTGAGAATGCAGTAAATGCCGGAATCGTTGTTGTAGCTTCCGCAGGAAATGGTGATATCACGGATGCGCATTATCCATCCGATTACGCAAGTGTAATATCAGTAGTCGCTACAGATTATAACAGAGATAAAGCGGACTATTCGAATTTTGGACTCGGGAAAGACATATCTGCCCCTGGCGGCGGAGATTATGATGGAGACAATGATTATTCTACGAATGATTATAGAACATGGATGTGGTCAACATATCCCGGCAATGGCGTTATGGGAATGGTCGGAACATCACAAGCATCTCCTGTTGTTGCTGGCGTTGTGGCGTTGATGCTGGACGTAAACCCCAATCTCTCGGTTGGTGAAATCAAGGATTATATCTACGATTCAGCTTGGGATTTAGGTGCGCCAGGGGAAGACAACACTTTCGGAAATGGGCTTGTCCATGCAGATAAAGCCACATCATACGCTGACTTTATCGTTTCAAACGGCGTATTGGTTGAATATATAGGAACGAGCGACTATGTAGACATTCCTGAACATATCACGGTTATCGGCGAAAGTGCTTTTGCCGGAAACCAACACATCAGGTATGTATTTTTGCATAATGATGTCACAGAAATTCGTGCAAATGCATTTGGGAACTGTGACAGTCTTGTTGAAGTCTTGTTAGGGAGTAATTTAACAGATATAGGCTTCGGGGCCTTTCAAGAATGTGATGCTTTTGAATACATATACATAACAGAGAATGTAGAATCGATTGGATTTTTAGCGTTTGAGAATTGCAGCAGCTTTGAAGAGATTGTAGTTGCCCCTGCAAACGCAGATTTCAGCGCTACGGATGGAGTGCTGTACAATGTGGATTTTACTACACTTATAAAATACCCTCAGAATAAAGCGGGTACGGACTTTATCGTTCCGATTGGAGTTGACACGATTAAAGGTTTTGCTTTTTCGGGAGCTTCGAATCTAAACACGGTGTATTTGCCGGGATCATTACAAAACATCTATGGTATGGCATTCAAAAATTCCGGTTTAACGCCAACGATTACGATTCCGGAAAATGTAAGCAGAATTGACCCTAGTGCATTTGACGGATGCACTGGGCTGTTCAATATTGATGTGGTAAGCGAGAATATGACGTATGCATCTTTGGATGGTGTTTTATTCTCAAAAGACTTAACTACGCTTCACATTTATCCTAAATGGAAGGCTTTAACAGCCTATGATATACCGATTGGAACGCTTGAGATTGGTGAGGAAGCGTTTACGGATTGTGATAAGATACGCTCGGTTACTATGCCGGAAACTTTGGATATTATCGGATTTAATGCTTTTGAAGGCTGCGATTTATTGAACAACGTTGTTCTGCCCGATTCTTTGCAAGTTTTGAATAATGGTGCGTTTAGCAGTTGTCCGGCTTTATCAAACATAACCTTGGGTAATGGATTGACAAGGATACAAAGCTTTGTATTCTACAATTCAGGACTGACCTCGATCGTTCTTCCCAAAGAAATCGATATGATTCGGGAATATGCGTTTTCAGATGCGGCAAAGCTGCGAAATGTTCAAATTGAGAATAATGCTATTTCGCTCAATGTGGATTCATTTACAAATTCTCCGCTTGTTAAAATCCTGTGTTATAAGGGTTCGAATGCGGAAACCTTTGCAATTGCAAATAATATTCCTTACCAGATAATGATAAAAGAGCTGGATGGAGTTGAGTTTGTAATGCTTGACAATCCGATTGTATACGATGAAAACGGCATAGAACTGGAAGCCAATGCAACCATAGATCCTGATTATGCAGGAGAAGGATTCAATCCTGAATATAGGTTTATGTACAGGTTGAAAGGTGCAACAAGATGGAGTTATATTTCAACAAGATTCAGTACGGATAATACGATTATCTTCAAGCCTAGAAGTGAAGGAAGTTATGAGTTTAATGTTGAAGCGAGAAACAAAGGAAGAAGTACAACTGATGTTATGGGCAAGATGGGAGCTATTGACTTTTACTTCGGAGCAGTCCCTGCCGAAGGTGTTTCAGTCGCGATAACCGGAGGGAAAACGAACTATCTGCCGACGGAGACCGTTCCGCTTGAGATCACGGCAACAGGCAACGGAACCGACGATATGGAATACCAGATCCAGTATTCGACAAACGGAGCGAGGTGGAGCACAACAGCGGAATATGCGGAATGGAAGGACTTCGTGCCGCAGTCCGGCGATACGATGAGCGTGGATTATGTGCTGCCTTCGACAAGAAGGGATACGCATTACTATATAAAAGTGAATATCAGAAGCAAAGGCAGAACAACAGCGGACGAATCAGCCGTGGTTCAAGCCGATGTATATACGGTAATGCCGATGGGATATGTGGAGATAGATACATCAGCTGTGACAACAGTGGTGCCGGAAGAAGGCGTAACTTTAGGTGCCTTGGCGGAGAATATGGACGGATATGCCGAAACACCGGAATATCGGTTCAGCTACCGTCTGCAGGGCTCAACGAGATGGATGTATATAAACGGAAGGTTCAGCACGGATAATACAGTGCAGTTTACGCCGAGAACCGAAGGCACGTACTACTTCAGAGTCGAAGCGAAATCGGCAGGCAGAAGAACAACGGATGCGGTAGATTATGACTATGCGCCGTTTGCTCTGTACTTTGAAAAAGAGCCGGTTGAAGCATTATGGAATATCGTGATGAACGATAAGGATGCAGTGAATGGGGAAACATTATACTTAAATTATAAGATACGACTGCCTGATAGTATGGGTACTGATGATGTAGAGTATCAGATTCTGTCCTCAACAAACGGAAGAAGCTTCAGAGCATTATCAGAGTTTAGAGAATTGCAGCATCTACAACCAGATGAGTTTACTACTGGATTCATAGGAACTGTCTCTTTCACTTTGCCTGCTGTAAGAAGAGATACGGTATACTATCTCAAAATGCAAGTGAGAACCAAAGGCAGAAAGACGGTGGATGCATATGCGATAGGTCAAGTTGAGATGCAGACAGCAACACCGATTGAGGAGGTTGAGTTTAGGCAAATAGGAGACGATTCACAGAGCCAGGTCGTGCCGGAAGGCGGAATAACGCTTGCGGCACAAGTCGACGGCACCGTTCATAAGCCGGCGATGTACCGCTTCTCATATAAGTATAATGATGGTACGAGATGGTCATATGTCTCACCGAGATACAGCTATTACTGGCATACACAGTTTACGCCGAGATTTGAAGGTAAATATGAATTCAGAGTCGAAGCATATGCCGAAGGCAGAACAGCAGCGGATGCCGAAGCCCTAAGCAGTGCAACTTATCTGTACTTTGAAAAACTCGGAGCGAAAGGAATCGAGATAGACAATCTGCCGAAAGAGGATTATCAGAACCATGAGCAGATAGTCATGGAATTCGATATAACGAAGAACGATAACTTGGATGATATCGAGTATCAAATACAGTATTCGACAAACGGAAGATCCTTTAGAACTCTTGAGGGCTATGATTGGAATACGGAAAACATCACGGATAATGGTGCAAGCGTCACGGTCAACCCGGATCCGTTCTATCTCCCGACAGCCACAAGGGATACCCATTATTGGATAAGAGTGAATACAAGGACGACAGGCAGAACAAAGACGGATGTATACGACACTGTAGATCTATGGATAAGAACAACGATGCCGGTATACAATGTGACTATATTCAGCGATAAAACATCGCCTGAGGTCTTAGAGGACGGAGAGGTAGTAACGCTTTCAGCAGTGTCGGATGCAGGAAAACCCGCAGAGTATAGGTTCCTTTACAAACTCCAAGGAGCACGGAGATGGTCGTATGTATCATCAGCGTTCTCAACAACCGACAATATAGCGTTCAGACCGAGGTATGAAGGCAGATATGAGTTCAAAGTCGAAGCAAAAGCGGTTGGAAGAAGAACGGCGGATACAGCGGACGAACTCGATAGTCCATTGGATCTGTACTTCGGAGACCTGCCTGCAGACGGCGTAACAGCCGTTATCACGGATGATGATTCGATATATATGGTGGGAGATACAACAGTCAATGCCGAAATCACCGTAGATGCAAATGACAGTGCGGATGATCAGAATACCGAATGGCAGGTTATGTACTCGACCAACGGAAAGACATACAGACAGCTTGTCGGGTATGAATGGGCAGCATTTGCAACAGGGGATGATACTCTCGCAAGGACGATAGACCTGCCGACAACAACAAGGGATACTCATTATTGGCTAAAGATAAATGCGAGAACTAAAGGCAGAATCACAGCCGATGTGAGCGATATAATCCAGGTTGATGTTGTAACCGTAATGCCTTTAGAAGAAGTGACGCTTGATAATGTGGACTTGACCAATCTCGACACAACAGGTGAGGTGGTATTGACAGCGAGTGCAGGAGCCGCAACCAATGCCGAATACAGGTTCGCATACAGGCTGGAAGGTACGACAAGATGGATGTATACATACAGCCGCTTTACGCATGAGCCGGACGGAACGGGAAGAGGAGTGTTTAGACCGAGAACTGAAGGCGATTATGAGTTCCTTGTGGAGGCAAAAGCTATAGGCAGAAGGATAACCGATGTTGGTGATATGTACGATGAGGCAGTCGCTGTATACTTTGTTCATCAACCGGTAACGGAAGTCGATGTATACGTAGATCAGGATAAATACCTTTACGGAGAAGATGTGCTTATAGATATCAGTCTGGATGAAGCGGACGGAGAGGAAAGCGAATATCAGATTCAATATTCAACGGACAGCAGAAGATGGTATGTGCTTGAAGATTGGAGTGCGTATGCAGGAGCTATAGACGATATGCCGCTTACGCTTCCGGACAGCACGGGGCAGAAGAAGTTCTACATAAGGGTAAACGGAAGAAGCGTTGGAAGAACGGCTGTGGATGCATATGGCGAATGTGAATTTACGCTGTACAATATCATGCCGATAGCTGATGCAGGCTTGGATGTAAGCGGCACAGAAGGTGAATATATGGCGAATCTGTCAGCCGGAATCACAGCGGAAGCAGGATATGAAGGAAGTACGGAAGCGTTGTATAAGTATTACTACCGCATAGTTGGAGCGAGAAGACCTGTATGGGTGGCGTTTACATCTTGGATAGATCAGGATAATACAACCTTTACACCTACGGTTACAGCAGACTATGAGTTCAAGGTTGAAGTTAAGAATGCAGGAAGGCTGACGGTTGATGCTATAGCAGTGGATACGAACGGCGGAGGCGGATACTATCTCGAATATGTTGAAGATATGCCTGAACCTGTACTTGAGCCTACACCAGAGCCGAGCGCAACGCCGATACCGGAACCTAGTGTTTCGCCGGAGCCGAGTGTAAGTCCTGAACCGAGTGAAGCACCTGAACCGAGTGAAGCACCTGAGCCGAGTGTAAGTCCTGAACCGAGCACAGAGCTATTGGAGGAGGAAACGATCGAAGTGGATTCCTACACATGGGCAGTGGCAGCGGTGCTTGAAAGAGAAGCTGAAGAAGTTATGGCGGCGGAAGACATCGAAGAAGCCTTTGGACTTACGACTGTAGAGGTTGAAGCAGAAGCACTGATTGAAACTATCGACAGCGGTGAGCTTATCGTGGTAAAGATAAGCGAAGAAACCTATGCTGTTGTGACAGGATATACGGCAGACGAAGAGGGCGGCTTAGTATCGATTACTGCAATAGACCAAAACGGCGAGATAATACTTGGATTGTCCGAACAGGTTTTCGAATACTGGTATTATGCACAGGCAGAGGAGGAAACAACTGTTGAGCCTTCGCCGGAGCCGAGTGAAACACCGGAACCGAGTGAAGCACCATTGGCAGAAGCTGAGCCGGAGCCCGGTGAAACTCCTTTGGCAAGTTAGCAGAAAAACTGAATGATCAGATAAACCTCCGATGGGTGACTGTCGGGGGTTTTTGTTATGGCCGAGAAAACCACACACTATGCGTGTGGAGGGGAGAAAGAGATAGTATTTTGACAAGAGAAAACCTCCAAGGGTACGATAGAAAAGGTTTAGATAACCGATTCAAAAGACCAAAGGAGGTATCCGTATGGACAACAATATGAGATTAGCACCAAAGTTCAGAATCAAAATCCATTCTGATTGAATACTGGATTATTTCTTCGCAGTTTCAAGCTTTTCTATATCAGCCTGAATTTTTGCATATTCTTTTTTGCCTATTGGATATTTAAATAGGAACCAAATTCCCGCGATGAAGAATACCACAGGTATTGGACCCGCCAGTAATCGAATTCCAAGAAGAGAGGACTTGGTCTGAACGATATCCGGTATAAAACCGAATGCATCGAGTAATAAGCCGAGAACGAGTCCAGCAAGAGCCTGCCCAATCTTTATCATAAAGGACCAAATTCCATAATATACGCCTTCTTGCTTGATTCCTGTCTTTGCATATCCATAGTCGATGGTGTCCGGAACTATGGACCAAGGCAAAACGTAATGCGTTGAAAGACCCAATCCTGCAAAGAACATGAGGATATAAACCAAAGTAATGCCGACAATATGCCCTGCAAAGAATAATACGAAAAGTGATGCAACAAATACGATCATTCCTATAGCATAGGTGATGTTCTTCCCGATCTTCTTCGAGAGGATTACTGTTATGGGTATAAAAACCAGAGATGTGGCAATCATAATGACGTTTGCGAGCATCATTAATTCCTTATCACCCAACACATACTTGAAATAGTAAACCAAGTTAGATGTAATAAGAGTTACGCCGATAGTAATCAAAACCCAGGTGTATAGTATTGTCCTGAACGGTTTGTTCTTAAAAGCTTCTGCATTTTTCTTGAATATATTGGTTTTTTGTGCTTTTTGATAGATTTTTTCGACAGGCTTTTCTTTCAAAGAGAAGAATGGAATCAAAACAGAAATTGTGATAAGCACACCGAAAATCGCTCCCATTCCGATAAATCCGGCTTTAGAGGTTTTAAACAATCCCATAATAGGAAGAGCCAAGGCACCGCCTACCGCAGTAGCAAAAACTGCGAATACCGACTTATATCCGGAAAGAGCAGACCTCTCGTTAAAATTAGAAGTAAGCTCCGGCAAGAGTGAGTTGTACGGAATAATAGCACAAGTATATGCTGTACAGAGCAACATGAATATAAAAGTTACCCAGAGAAATATTTCTGTTTGTCCGCTTAAACCGGGACTGAAAAACATCAGAAAGAAAGCCGCTCCGAAGGGAATCGCCCCAAAGAGCAACCAAGGTCTTCTTCGGCCCCATCTGGATTTAGTGATATCCGATAGCTGTCCTACGAGAGGATCAGTAACGGCGTCCCAAAGTTTTCCTATCAATATTGCAACACCTGCGAGTGAAGCAGCAAGACCAAGCTCATCCGTGATAAAATTCATTAACCAGAAAGAAATTGTTATCCAAAACAAACTACTGCTGAATTCGCCAGCACCATATCCCCATTTTTCCGTAAACCTCAATGTTCCTTTTTCGATTGCTTTCATTCCCTATTTCTCCTTTAAGATTTCAATTACTACTCTGTCCGCTCCTGTCATAGCTCCGGTAACGCCGCCGAAGGAATTGCTTTGAGCACCAACAAACCATAGATTCTCGATAGGTGTTTTATGGTTAGGAGGCGAAACATGTATATTTGGTGTACAACCGCCGAAAGAATGGAAATCCAAATGAGTTCTATTTTGAAAATCTTTTGGGGTCAATATAACTTTTGTTTCTATGTGTTTTCTTAAATCCGGGAAGTGCTTTTCTGCAAGGCCTAATAGATGATCGGCCCACTCCTCTTTGTTTTTTTCCCAATCACCGTTGACAGGGTTGTTAGGGGCTATGGTATACACTTGCATAGATTGGTATCCTTTCGGAGCCATGTCTTTTGAATGAGCCGAAAAGATATAAACTAAAAAGCCGTCGTCCCCTTTGTGATAGATACCTTCTTTGCATTCTTTAATGCTATTATCAACATCATAAGTGTTATAGTAATAACAGATGGGAGAATTATTCTGCAATTTAGCCGCATCATAGTCAACGCCGAGATTGAGCATAAATACGGACTCGGTCAAGGAAGGATCTGCTAGGTGTTTTTCGATAAATTCATCTGTAAGATATTCATAGCCTACCATTCGCTCAAAGAGATTTTTTAGACCTCCGCTGGCTATGACGATATCACAGGATTCATTCTTCCCATCGTTATACTCGACACCGACTGCTTTACCATCCTCTATACGTATTTTTTCAACCGCTGCTTCGGTTATAATCTTGCCGCCGTAGTCTTCAATCACATCGACAAGAGCGTCAACAAGAGTAATTGTCCCGTTTTCAATCACTCTCCAGGAGGATCTATGCTCATGATTTCCAAAATCCAAAGGGGTTCTTTCGTCGAATTCCACAGTACTGTTGATCACTGGTATGGCGATACCGGGAAAGTCAGATGTGCTGCAGACATAATCCGCCAATAT
>Ga0180435_10004009_pt1 | contig 14594 bp, 15 predicted proteins | sample SS_ome_3_FD_132467 | JGI IMG/M metagenome (GOLD analysis project Ga0180435, IMG submission 132467) | Hypersaline lake sediment archaeal communities from the Salton Sea, California, USA - SS_3_S_1 metaG | ecosystem: Environmental > Aquatic > Non-marine Saline and Alkaline > Hypersaline >... | reverse complement strand
ATGCTGTGCAAGGGCACATGGCTGGTAACCGTGCCTCCACGGGTGCGCCGACGCACCTGGGCCTCTCCGTCCACGATCGTGGTGAGTACGCCTTCCCTTACCGGCTGACCCTCGGGTTGGATACGTACGACCCGGCCGATATGGCCGGGCAGTGCCACCGGGTCGATCCGGTGGAACTCACGTAAGATTCGCACGCGCGGGGTGAGCGGTGAGCTTTGCTTCTCATGACCCTCACTGGATGCAAACGGACCACCCCTGCGGGCATTCAGATCGATATCCACATCCAGGTCCTGTACCAGGCTGTCATTGAAAAAGAGACTGATACCCAGGGCCTGCTCCAAACGCTCTGGCGTCAACCCGGCCATCTGCAACATACCCAGAGGCTCCTCAGGCTTCAGATATATCCGGATATCGCCCCATTCACGATAGAAACCCTCGATCGCCGCCTGCAGCTCCGGACCGAGGGTGATACCCGACTGCGCCAGATTCTTCCGCAAACTCCGCATGAGTTGTTGCTGATACTGCTGCGGTGGCACCCCTTCCTGCGCCGCACAATGGGCTACCAGCCTTTCGCCAAAAGCCGGCTCCATCCGGACCCTCAGGTCGGCCATGGCAAAGCGAAGGCGCGCAAGCTGGTCCGGATTCAGGTTCCCTGGCTGGAATCCGGACAGACGCATCGCGAGAGACACGGATTCGATCTGGTGCAGATCGAACTCGAGGCCCAGTTCCAGTTCCTTGTCGGCCGCATCGAAACGATAGTCCAGGGCCAGATCGAGTGTCAGTGCCTCGAACCCCATGCCCCGCAGTTGCACCGGATCGATATTCAGGGAATCGCAACCTTCGGAACCAAACTGCGCCAGGGGCGATTGCTGGAGTAGCGTATCCTGTACCGCCTGCTCCAACGGAATGCGCACCGTGAAGGCATTGATTTGCAGCCTTTCGGGCAAAGCCTCCCCCTCACCCCCCACCCAGGTATCCGGAGCGACGAAGACCCAGGGGTCATCCGTTGCCACACGAACCTGTTCGACGGTTATGTTCTGCTCAAAGCCGGCCGGTCTGATCCGAATACCAGCGACAGTGGCCGCCCCCTTGAGTTCGGTGGCGATGGAGTCGTAGGTGATCTCGAAGCGCCCAGCCGATTGGGCCACCAGGTCGTCCATGGCCAGTTTTACACGCAGATACATCGCCCCCTTGAGCAGCAATGGCAGCGATATCAACACCACGATGAGAATAATGAGGACAGGGGATTTTCTACGCATGTGGAATCCAGCGGTTGGAATGACGGAAGCAGGCCTCAGGCACGAACCAGCGGCTGCTCGACTGCATCACGCGCCTGCCTGCCTTCAAGCGCCTCGATCAGCGCCAGCGCAAAATCCATGGCGGTTCCGGGTCCGCGCGAGGTGATCACCTTGCCATCGCTTACCACGGCTTGGTCCAGTAAGCGCGTGCCTGGCAGGTCATCCGCCTGCAGAATTCCGGGGTAAGCGGTCACCTCGCGTCCATCTAGCACCCCGGCACTGGCCAAGACCTTCGGTGCCGCGCAGATGGCCGCGGTGAATGCACCCTTCTCCGCCAGCCCACGCACCAGACCCGTCACGCGGGGATCTTCCTGCAGGTGGTCGGCGCCGGGGAGACCACCCGGTAGAACGACCATGTCGAAGGTCTGCTGCAATACCTCATCCAGGGTGGTATCCGGCTTCAGTACGACACCACGGCTGCATTTCACCAGGCCTTCATCCAGGCCGGCGGTGATTACCTCGATACCGGCTCTTCGCAGCAGGTCGATGATGGTGACGGCTTCGAGCTCTTCGCAACCTTGGGCAAGGGGGACGAGGACGCGTGCCATATCTTGGGACTCCTCTGCAGTGATATCAGTCGGGAAACCGGGACCAACTCTATGCCCTTCTCTGCCAGCGCCGGCAGTTCGGCGGCCAGGACCGCTATTGTTTCCGGGTAAGGGTGTCCAATCGCGAGTGCGGTACCTTTTAGTCGGGCCAGCCTGACTGCCTCGTGGAGGCGTTTTCTTATCTGTACCGGATCCCGCTCGTTGTCCAGGAACACGTCCCGGCGGGCGCTGGAAAGACCCTCTGCACGCGCCTTCAGACCGGCTTTCGACATCACCCCGGTGCGGCTGTCGACAAAGTACAACCCTCCCCGCTCCCGCAAAACCGCCATGAAACGGTTCATGCTGTCTTCCTGACCCGTGAGAAAGCTGCCCATATGATTGTTGACCCCCGAAGCATGGGGCACAGAGGCAAGATTCGCATCGAGCATGGACTCCATGTCGGCGCTGGTATGCTCAAGCGTCAGTCCACCCGGGCCGAGCGGGTGGTTCCGGATAGAGGTCATCGGCTGATGCAGCATGATTTCGCGCCCCTGGCGATGGGCCTGCAAGGCGATATTGCGGCTCCACGCGAGACGCGGCAGTACCGATGCGGTGACCGGCTTGGGCAGTTCAAGTACCGCCTTGCCCAGGGAATAATTGTGACCGAGGTCATCGATGATGATGGCGAGGTAAGCGTTCGCCTGGGCCAATCCACTGCCCAAAAGCAACACGAGAGCAATAAAGGCCCGCATCAGGTGCTCTCCCTCTCGCGCAGAATGGCAAGCCCCTTGAGCAGGTTGAGTGCTTCACTCAATGCGTAATCCTTCTGCGCCAGGGAAAGCTTTTCTTCAGCCTTGTCCTTTTCACCATCTTTTTTCCCGCTGTCGACCGGGGGCTTGATCTGTTCCCCATTTGGATTGTCCAGATGATGAACCAGCTGGGCCTCCTTCAGGGTGGAATCCTCACCCTCGGCCCTGGCCAGCTTCAGATTCGGCAGGATGATGTCGGGGACAATGCCCTCGGCCTGAATGGAGCGTCCATTGGGCGTGAAATAGCGCGCTGTGGTGAGCTTGATCGCTGTCTTCTGATTGACCGGCACGATCGACTGCACGGAGCCCTTGCCGAAGGTCTCCTGCCCCATGATCACCGCGCGCCGGTGATCCTGCAGCGCGCCCGCCACGATCTCGGAGGCAGAGGCGGAGCCACCATTCACCAGCACCACCAGGGGCGCTCCCTGCAACACATCGTCCGGTGAGGCCTCGAAGTTCAACTGGGAATCGTCCACCCGTCCCTCGGTGTAGACAATTGCTCCACTGTCAAGGAAGGCGTCCGCCACACCAACCGCGGCTTGCAGTACCCCACCGGGGTTGTTGCGCAGATCGAGGATGAGGCCCTTGAGTTCGCCGGTTGCCTCGTCTTTGATTTTCTCGACCATACGCAGCAGGTCATCTGTGCTGCGTGATTGGAACTGGGACAGGCGGACATAGGCGAAGCCCGGTTCCAGCATGCGCGACTTGACGCTGACCGTCTTTATGATCGCCCGTTCCACCGTCACCTTGAGGGGGGCATCGCGTCCTTCGCGCAGGATCTGCAGCTCGACGATGGTCCCGGGTTTGCCACGCATGATCTTGACCGCCTCGTCGAGGCTCAGTCCCTTGACCGCGTGCTCGTCAATTCGGATGATGAGATCGCCCGCTTCGATACCGGCACGATCCGCCGGGGTGTCATCGATCGGCGCGATGACCTTGACGAAGCCGTCTTCCATGCCGACTTCGATACCGAGCCCGCCGAATTCCCCGCTGGTGCCCACCCGGAGTTCGTTGAACTCATCCTCGTCAAGATAGGCGGAATGCGGATCGAGGCCGCTGAGCATTCCGCGGATGGCGTCACGCAACAGCTGACGGTCATCGACCGGCTCGACGTAGTCCTTCTTGATCCGACTGAACACTTCGGCGAAGACCCGAAGCTCTTCAATGGGTAGGGTCGCCCGGTCGCCGGCTGGCTCGCTGCCTTCAGCCGAGACCTGCCCGCTCACAGCCAGCAGGACTGCAAAACACAAATTCAACAGCCTAGTAATGTTAGCCAACGGATTTTCCTTTGATACGCCGACACCACCTGCGTGGATCGATCGCCTTGCCATGATGGCGGATTGCAAAATAAACGCCGCTTTTCTTCTTTCCGCCGGTGCTGCCAGCCGCTGCTACTGGCTCCCCCGACTCGACCCAGTCACCGGCCTCTTTGAAAAGGCTCTGATTATGCCCATAGAGAGTCATGTAACCCTCACCATGATCGATTATCAGGAGCAGGCCGAAGCCGCGCAGCCAGTCAGCAAAGGCCACACGACCCGGGTGTACCGCACTGACCTCGCGCCCCTCGGGCGCTTCGATCATAACACCATCCCATTGGAGCTTTCCGATCTTGGTTTCTCCGAAAGAATGCTGGATACGGCCCTTCACCGGCCATGCAATTTTTCCCCGCGCCTTGGTGAACGGAATACGCTCTTCGGCGCGTGTTGGCACATCGGCAAGGGCATCCTGCAGCCCCTGAAGGAGATTCCTGAGCTGTTTCTCGTCATTACGTAACTGACCCAGTCTCGAAGACTGATCCTTCAGCTCGCCTGCCAGGCCCTGCAACACCTGGCGTCGGGCTGCCTGTTCCCGCTCAAGGGATGAGCGGCGCTCCTCGCGTTCCTTCTGCAGGTGCTCCAACTGTTGCTGTTGTTCAATGAGATCCCTGCGGGTATCGGCAAGTTCCTCCAGTTTGTGCCGGATGTCCTGCATGCGGCGAACCCGCTCCCGGTTGAGGTAATCGTAGAAAGCGAGCATACGGCTGACCGTTGCCGGGTCCTGTTGATTCAGCAGGATCCTGAACTGTTCCTGGCGACCCATCACATAGGCCGAGCGTACCTGCTGAGCCAGCAGTTCCTGCTCCCGCTCGAGCGCGGCCTGCTGGCGGACTTCCTGTTGACGCAGGGAACTGACGCGCTCCGACTGCCGCTCGAGGCGTCCGCGCAACACCCGCAAGCCGCGCGCGATCCGACCGATAAGGCGTTCGCTCTCCTGCAAACGCTGGCTGAGTTCAGACTGCTTTCCCTCGTTGCGCTTGATCTGTCCCTGCAGCTGATCAATACGTGCGCGCAACTGCTTGAGCTCAGCCTCACTTTTATGGGAAGGCGCTTCATTGCCAGCGGCAGTCGCAACCGGTAGCTGCGTTACTGCCAGCAGCGCAAGAAGAAGCAAAAAAGGCGGTCGACTCATTCTTCGACCGCCTTTTGGCTGATTATCCCGAGAGCTGTCCATACGGGCGTCAGTCACCGTCTCCAAACAGCGAACGGCCAGTCATCTCTTTGGGTTGCTCAAGCCCCATGATCTGCAGCAGGGTGGGTGCAACGTCGCACAGCGCCCCTTTCTCGTTCAGTTTCTGCGCCTGTTGGCCCACATAGATGAGCGGTACGACGTTCGTGGTATGCGCGGTGTAGGGTTGATCGATCTCCGGATCGCGCATCTGCTCGGCATTACCGTGGTCTGCGGTGATCAGGAGCTCACCCCCCGCCTCGAGGGTTGCATCCACGACCCGGCCGATACACGCGTCCAATACGGCGATGGCTTCAGTGGCCGCTTCCAGATTTCCGGTATGCCCAACCATGTCTCCATTGGCATAGTTGCAGATAATCGCGTCGTAGGAGCCGCCCTCGATCGCGCCAACGAGCTTGTCGGTGACCTCCTGGGCGCTCATCTCCGGCTGCAGGTCATAGGTCGCAACCTGAGGAGACGGCACCAGGATACGGTCCTCGCCCTCGTTCGGCTGTTCGACGCCACCGTTGAAGAAAAAGGTCACATGGGCGTACTTTTCGGTTTCCGCGATACGCAATTGATGCAGGCCGAGCTTCGCTATGTATTCCCCAAAGGTATTGCTGAAACGCTCCGGCGGGTAGGCGACCGGGATGTCGAAGTTCTTGTTGTACTGGGTAAGGGAGACGTACTGCGACAGCGCTGGTGTGGCCTCGCGCTCGAAGCAGTCGAAATCGGGCTCGATGAACGGTCGCGTGATCTGGCGGGCACGATCCGAACGATAATTCATATTGATGATGACATCCCCGTCGGCAACGGGGTAAGGCTCCCCGATACGGATGGGGGCAACGAACTCGTCCGTCTCACCACGCGCATAGGCGGCGTGCAGGGCTGCAACGCTGTCATCGTCGGAATAATCGCACTTGCCGAGTGTGATGAGATCGTAGGCTTTCTTGATTCGGTCCCAGCGGTGATCCCGATCCATGGCGAAATAACGCCCGACCACTGTCGCCAGCTGTCCGCCGCCCGTTTCATCGAACACCTCCTCGAGCTTGCTCAAGGAGGCCTCCGCGGATTTTGGAGGCATGTCCCGTCCATCCAGGAAGGCATGTACCACCGTTTTGGCGCCCCGCTCCACGGCGAGTTTCACCATGGCGTGAATCTGTTCCTCATGGCTGTGCACCCCCCCGGGGGAGAGCAGCCCAAGTATGTGCACCGTGCTTCCGTTCTCTACGGCGGCATCCACCGCGCCGGTCAGCGTCAGGTTGGTGAAGAAGGAACCCGTGCGGATCGAACGGCTGACCCGGGTGAACTCCTGGTAAACAACCCGGCCGGCACCCAGGTTGAGATGACCGACCTCCGAGTTCCCCATCTGCCCGCCAGGCAGCCCGACGGCAGAGCCCGAGGTACGCAAGGTCGTATGCGGATACTGCTCCCAAAATCGGTCCCAATTGGGCTTCCTGGCCGCCGCGATGGCATTGAATTCGGTCTTGTCACTCATACCCCAACCGTCGAGTATCAAGAGTACGGCCGGTTTTACCTTACAGTCCATAGAGTACTTCACCAACGGCTGCCGAACAGGCTTTCAGCGGCCTTAACCTCATGAATGTTCTGGAATTCTGCCCGAGGCACGAAAAAGTAGGCCTGTGCGGGCAATAACTTTCTATTAAATCACATCTGGCTCATAGCCCGCCATGCGGGAAATCAAGCACAAATAAACCATACTTTGGTGACAATTAAAGAAAAGTGTTCGCACCGATTGGAAATTTTTTGTTAAATCCATTGTCGATAATTAAATAATGATGTAGGGAAACTCTGATCGTGTTGCCGAAACCCGGCTGGTCAGAAATGGTAATCCAGGGTCTGGTTTGTCAATGACGCTCCAAACCCTCTTGCCCGCAGCTTTGCTGCAGCCTTTCCCTGAACACTACCGAAGAGAAGGGGGTAAGGATAGTGATGAGTTTCACGATAGAGGAAGTAGATCTGGTACCGGTGGACAGAGATTCCGATTTCACCCTTCTACAGGGCGATGCAGATATCGACCGTGCCTCGCGGGCACTCAAGGCAATGTCTCATCCTCTGCGCCTTAAGATCCTGTGTACGCTCGGTGACCAGGAGGTCAGCGTCCAGGATATCGTCGAGCGGGTTGGCACCTCGCAAAGCAATATTTCGCAACACCTTGCGATCCTGCGTGATAAAGGTATCCTCACATCCCGAAAGGACGCCAACCGGGTCTTTTACCGGGTGAGCGACAACCGGACGCTGGCACTGATAGGAATGATGCGCGAAGTCTTCTGCTCCAGCGGACACTAAGCGGGCGCCCGGGGCGCTGCTCCACTTCTGGGAACAAATCGAAAACGGGATTGCCTCGGCATCCCGTTTTCTCGTGAATGAGGTACACACGGGAAATGGAACAATATATCGAGTTCGCAGGTAATCATATCTGGCTGGTGAGTGCCTTCCTGGTCGTACTGGGGGCCCTGACCTGGAACCTGATCAGCAACCCGGGGGGCAAGTTCAACATCGACCCGATGGAGGCAACCCTCAAGATCAATCACGAAGACGCGCTGGTTCTGGATACCCGTTCGATGAAGGAGTTTTCCGACGGGCACATCGTCAACGCAGAGAACATTCCCCTGAACGCATTGAACAACCAGCTGCAGCAGCTCGAGAAACACAAGCAACGGCCTATCGTTGCGGTTTGCCATAGCGGCTCCCGCTCGGCGGCCGCCTGCAGCACCCTGCGCAAAGCCGGATTCGAACAGGTGTACAACCTCCGCGGAGGAATGCTCGCCTGGAAAAACGCCGGCCAGCCGGTCAAACGCAAATAACCCACTTACGGAACCCCTGTCATGTCGGAAGAAACTCAGAAAGAAGCACAGAATGAAGAACCCCAGTTCGCTATCCAGCGAATCTATACCAAGGACATCTCTTTCGAGTCGCCGAACGCACCGAAAGTTTTCGTGGAGAACTGGACACCCGAGGTCAATGTCGGTCTCAAGACCCAGATAAACACCCTCGACGAAAACAACTACGAGGTCGTGCTGACCGTCAATGTGGAAGCCAAGCACCAGGACAACACGGTCTACCTCGTGGAAGTTCAGCAGGCGGGTATCTTCCTCGCCCGGAATATTCCGCAGGAACAGCTCGGGCCGCTGCTCGGCATCGGCGCGCCGAACGCCCTGTTCGCCTATGCGCGTGAGGCGGTCTCGGATCTGACCACCCGTGGGACCTTTGCTCCTTTCGTGCTGCAGCCGGTCAACTTCGAGGCCATGTACGCGCAGCAGATGGCGGCGCAACAGAAACAGTCGGCTGAAACCCACTGACATTGGCTCAACCGCACGACACCATCGCAGTCCTCGGTGCCGGCTCCTGGGGTACTGCGCTGGCGATCGAGCTCGGCTCACATCAGCCGGTCACCCTGTGGGGGCATACCGAAGAGGAAGTCGAACGACTTTCCCGTGACCGGGAGAACCGCCACTATCTCCCCGGCATCCCCTTCCCCACTGGCCTGCAGGTCACCAGCGACCTGCAAAAGGCCATCGCTGACGTTACCGAGGTACTGGTGGTCGTACCCAGCCATGCCTTCGCCAGCGTGTGCAAACAGATCGCTGCCATCCGCGGCGATCTGCCCTCCCTGAGCTGGGCAACCAAGGGGTTCGACCCCTCTTCCGGGGATCTGCTGAGCCGCGTGGCGGCTGAGCATCTGCCCCAGGCCTCGCTGGCGGTTGTTTCCGGCCCCACCTTTGCCAGAGAGGTAGCGCACGGGCTTCCCACGGCGATTACCGTGGCTTCCGCGGCCGAGGAACATTCCAGGCGACTGGCCAGCTACCTTCGCAGCGAGCACTTCCGCGCCTACACCTCGTCCGATCTTATCGGAGTGCAGGTCGGTGGCGCATGCAAGAATGTGATGGCCATCGCCGCCGGCATCTCGGACGGGCTGGGCTTCGGTGCGAATGCGCGTGCGGCCCTGATCACACGTGGCCTGTCGGAGATCTCCCGCCTGGGAACCAGGCTCGAGGGGAAAATGGACACCTTCATGGGGCTTGCCGGTCTGGGTGACCTGGTATTGACCTGCACCGACGACCAATCACGCAATCGGCGCATGGGGCTGGCGCTGGCGCAAGGCCGGTCCATCGCGCAGGCACGCGAGGAAATCGGCCAGGAGGTGGAGGGCATCATCACCGCCCGCGAGGTATGGCAGAAGGCGCGCGAACTGGACGTGGACATGCCGATCACCGAGCAGACCTTCAGGGTCCTGTTCGAGGACCTCGATCCGCGGGAAGCGGTACACAATCTACTTTCCCGTCGACAGCGTCGTGAATAGCCAACAGCACCTGGCTTGACAAGCAATATTAGCAAAGACTAATATATGCGGATTGTCGCAAGGAAATCGCCGTGCTAAAAGCTATTCAGAAAACCTTCTCGCTGAAGTTCCGAAATCGCCTGTTGGTCTGTCTGCCCAACAGCAGTATGCCCATTGCCCTGCGCAAACGGGTACAGCCTCGGATCTTCTGCTGCTTTGCCTGCTGGGTGGATGACCTCGCGAGCAGTAAATCTGCCTGATTCTGCGCTTGCAGTCTCCGACGCGAGATCCGCAAACGCCCAGCCTCACTCCGGTGGGATGTTCACTCCCCCCCGACAAAATCCTGTTGACGCCACGCCTCATATAACAGCACCGCGACACTGTTCGAGAGGTTGAGGCTGCGCTGCCCTTCCCTCATCGGCAGGCGCAGGCGTTGTTCCTCCGGTAGCGCATCCAGCTCGGCCTGTGGCAGCCCCCGGGTTTCAGGTCCGAACAGGAGCGCGTCCCCCGGCCGATACGCGACCCGGTCGTAGCGCGTCCTCCCCCGCGTCGAGACAGCAAACACCCGCGTCGGCGTCACCTCCCGGATACAGCCGGCAAGATCCGGATATCGCTTCACTTCGGCGAATTCGTGATAATCCAGACCTGCCCGCCGCAGACGCTTGTCATCCAGCTCGAATCCCAGCGGTTCGATCAGATGAAGATGGCTGCCGGTATTGGCGCACAGGCGTATGATATTGCCCGTATTCGGCGGGATCTCCGGCTGATACAGAATGATATGAAACACCTTGAGGAATACTCCGGCTGATGACGACGACCGACCCCCGCCTGCACCTCGATTTCTGTGGCATGAACTTCAATAGTCCGCTGGTGTTGCTATCCGGTTGTGTCGGCTTTGGCGAAGAGTACACACGGGTGCAGGGTTTCTCCAACCGCGACGCGGGTGCGGTCTGCCTCAAAGGTACCACCGGTGGCGCGCGAGCCGGGAACTGGCCACACCGTGTCTATGAAACACCTGGCGGTATGCTCAACGCCATCGGGCTTCAGAATCCCGGGGTGGAAAAAGTGGTGAACGCGATTCTGCCGACGCTCGATTTCGATGAGACCCGTTTCATCGCGAATGTATCCGGCTCCACGATCGAGGAATACATCGAGGTCACCCGCCTGTTCGATGATTCCGAAATCGACGCCATAGAGATCAACATCTCCTGCCCCAACGTCAAGGAAGGTGGCGTTGCCTTCGGCAACGATCCTGAGATGTCCGCACGGGTCGTGGAGGCCTGCCGCAAGGTGACCGACAAACCGCTGATCACCAAGCTCTCGCCCAACCAGACCGATATCGCGGACAATGCACGCCGCTGTATCGAGGCCGGCTCGGATGCCTTCGCTGTGATCAATACGCTCATGGGCATGGCCATCGATATCGAGGAACGACAGCCCTACATCGGCAACAACCAGGGCGGCCTGTCAGGCCCGGCGATCAAACCGGTGGCGGTACTCAAGACCCATCAGGTCTACCAGGTGACCCGGGAACACGGGATACCGATCATCGGTCAGGGAGGTGTCACCAGTGCCGAGGATGCGATCGAGTTTCTGCTCGCCGGGGCAACTGCGGTCGGCGTGGGCACAGCACTGTTCTACGATCCCCTGATTCTGCCCAAAATCAACCAGGGCATACTCGACTACCTTGACCGTCATGACCTGCAGGAAGTCTCGCAGATCACCGGTGCCCTGCAACTGAACAGCAACACCCCGGCCTGCGGTTGCTGAAGGCCATCCCTGCCCTCTACCTATCATATTAGCGCTATGTTATATTCGGCTGGCGTGGCCAATCCCGGACACGCCATTGCAACGACGTTCGGAGAAATACCATGAGCGACGTAGAAGCACTGAAGGCAGAGAAGAGCAAGCTGATCGAGGAAATGCTCGAGCTTCAGAAGAAGTTCATCGATCGTGAGCACGATGGCGGCATCTCTGGCAAGGACTACTACTACAGCCAGGACGGCCTGCTGAAAGACTACCGCGAGATCTACATGGAAAAAGCCATGCGCGTGGTTGACCTTTCGCACCAGATCGTGGGTTCCGCGCCCTGATCGACCCGGGCTTTTCGCCTAAAAAGACCCGCCACTGGCGGGTTTTTTCGTTTATGCCCCCGCGCACTCAAGAATCCCCCCCCGGCGCCGATAGGTTGAACATTCTGATAAGGAATGAGAACCATGCTCAACACGGCACCCTCAAATCACCATCCAGAGGTTTCCCAACTGCGCCGGTTCCATCCGCTGGGAGAGCTCGACTACAAGTTCCTGACCGAACTCGCAGGCAAGCTGACCGTTCAACAGGCCCCTGCGGGTACACGCCTGCTGGCCCAAGGCGATAGCGACGACAGCCTGCTATACCTTTTGCGCGGCAGCCTGCTGCTGAAAGCCGTCGACGGGGGTATGCAGCGGATCTCGGCAGACGATGACTCGGCCCGATCACCGATCGCCCGCCTGCGCCCCAGCCGCTATGACGTGGTTTCGTCCTCCAATGTCGCCTTTCTTGTAGTGCCCTCCTCTCTCCTGACAACGACCCGTGAGCCGCCCCCCAGCGGGCTCGATCTCTACGAAGTGGTTGAAGAGGCACAGAACGACACCCAGGTCGTATCCGACCAACTCGCGTTTCAGTTGTACGAAGACCTGCGTAGCAACAACCTTTTGCTGCCCAGCCTGCCGGATGTTGCCGTTCTGGTCGGCCGAACGATCAATGAAGAACATGCGGATGCCAATCACGTGGCGCGTGTTATCGAAAACGATCCGGTGATGGCGACCAAGCTGATCAAGGTGGCCAACAGTGCCCGCTATGCCGGCAGGGCCGCGATATCCAACCTGCCGGATGCGATTACCCGGGTCGGACTCTCGACCACACACAGCCTGGTGGTCACCTTCGCCCTGCGTGAACTGTTTCGCTGCACCTCCCCGACGCTCAACAGGATCATGAAAAACCAGTGGGACGAGGCGCGGCAACTCGCGGCAATCTGCCATGTACTTGCATCGCGATGTGGCAACCTGCACCCGGAAACCGCTCTCCTGGCAGGCCTGGTACATAACATCGGTAGCGTCGCGGTCGTGGCGCATGCCCGCGATTACCCCGGTCTCACCGACAATGCCGAAGTGCTCTCTGAGGTGATCGAGACGCTCAGAAGCTCGCTCGGCAAGATGATCCTCACCTATTGGGACTTCCCGCAATCATTGATCGAAGCCGCGGCCGACGACCCGATGCGGGCCCACGAGGGGCCGTGCGATCTCGGTGACCTGGTCACCGTGGCCCGTCACCACGTGGTCTCTGCCGAAGAAGATGTCCTTGTCGAACCGGGCTCGACGCTTCCCGCCTACGAGAAGGTGGCCCTGGACCCGGATACCATTGAAACGGTGCTCGAGGAAGCCCATACCCAGCTAGAGGAAACCATGTCCCTTCTGAACAGCTAGCTGTTGCGCCGGTTGCCCACCGCAACTGGATCCGGCAGCCGGCTTACCGGTTCAGGAAGGACGGATGTGCTCGATGTACTTGGGTACGTCTTCGAGTTCCAGGCGGACGCCTTCTCCCTGCACAATAAGTGAGTGCTCGCTATCTTTAATGGCCAACTTGCAGGAGGCTTGCCCCGCACTCTCCAGTGGCACGGTAAGCATGTCGCGGTAAGTATAGATATTCTCTGATACGTCCCCGCCAGCGCAATCGGCCGGCAGGTCACCCAGAATGGCATCATTTTCCAGGCGGGCATGGGTAAAGACCAGCGAGCCGTTCTGCCACCAACGGGTGCGCTCCACCGAGCCGGTCATGGTCTTGATCAGGTAGGCCGGTTCAAACCTTACTTTGACGGTGTCGCCGTCAGTTTCGACACCTGTGATTCTGGAGCCGACCAGATCGATGCTTGTGCTGTCCATAATTGAATCCGCGGTTTCAGACTGCGCGGATTATACGCAGGCGTGGTGCGGGCAGATACCACGCCTGTAAAGGGTTAACCGGCCTCCCGGTGTTCCCTCTCCAGACCCAGTTCCTTGATCTTTCGCGTGAGGGTATTTCTGCCCCACCCCAGCAGGCGGGCCGCATCCTGACGACGACCACCCGTATGCTCGAGCGCAATCTGAATCAGGATCGATTCGAAGGTCGGCAGCGCCTGTCCGAGCAGGTCCGTTTCCCCGTTGGCAAGCGCCGAGCGCACCCAGGCCTTGAACACCTCGGTCCAGTCGCGGCTTCTGGGTTCCTCACTCTGTAGCTGTTTCAGTTCCGGCGGCAGATCGTCCGGGTGAATCTCCCGACCGGATCCCATCACTGTCAGCCAGCGCGCGGTGTTTTCCAGTTGGCGCACGTTTCCTCGCCACTCGAACTTGGTCAGCATCGCCGCCGTTTCGGACAGCAGGGTCTTCGCCTCCACGCCCAGTTCGTTGGCCGCCTGCTTCAGGAAGTGCTCCATCAGCAGCGGGATGTCTTCGGCGCGCTCACGCAGCGAAGGGATATGGATGCGGATCACGTTCAGGCGGTGGAACAGGTCCTCGCGAAAACGACCCTCCGCCACCAGTTGCTCCAGATGCTGGTGTGTCGCCGCGATTATGCGCACATCGACCTTGACCGGTTCGTGCCCCCCCACGCGATAAAACTCGCCATCAGCCAGTACCCGTAACAGCCTGGTCTGCAATTCGGCCGGCATGTCTCCGATCTCGTCCAGGAAAAGCGTGCCACCGTCAGCTTGTTCGAAGCGACCGACCCGCCTCGCCTGAGCGCCGGTAAACGCGCCTTTCTCATGACCGAACAGTTCCGACTCGAGCAGATCGTGCGGAATAGCGGCCATATTCAACGCGATAAAGGGTCCACCGGCGCGGGGGCTATGACGATGCAGGGCATGTGCCACCAGCTCCTTGCCGGTCCCGGATTCGCCATTGATCAATACCGTGATATTGGAACGGGCAAGCCGGCCGATGGCACGAAACACCTCCTGCATTGCAGGCGCCTCGCCAATGATCTCGGTGTGTTCTTCGGCGGATGCCGTGGCCTCGACCTGACTCTCCCGTCGGAGGCGGCAGGCGCGTTGCACCTGTTCCACGGCCTCGGTGACATCAAAAGGTTTTGGCAGGTACTCGAAGGCCCCGCTGTGATAGGCGGATACCGCGCTGTCCAGATCCGAATGCGCCGTCATGAT
>Ga0180435_10004007_pt1 | contig 14595 bp, 17 predicted proteins | sample SS_ome_3_FD_132467 | JGI IMG/M metagenome (GOLD analysis project Ga0180435, IMG submission 132467) | Hypersaline lake sediment archaeal communities from the Salton Sea, California, USA - SS_3_S_1 metaG | ecosystem: Environmental > Aquatic > Non-marine Saline and Alkaline > Hypersaline >... | reverse complement strand
GGCGCCTGAGCGGGCCCGCTGCGGGGGCCGCGGCCGAATAGCGGCCACGGCTGCTCAGGATCGCGACAGCTCAGTCGGCGCGGGCCTCGCCGCGCAGGCGGGACCACCAGCCGGACAGGGGCGGCGCCGGCGGCGCCGCCGCGTGACGGGCGGGATCGAAGGGTTCGCTGTCCAGCAGCACCATGGACTGCTCGTTGCGGTAGAGGGTGTAGACGGTCTCCCCGCAGCGCAGCACGTCGACCCCCCGGCGCGGACCCAGGGGATGCACGCGCAGCAGCGAGGCCTCTGCGCCGCCGCGCCCGCGCTGGAGCCGGCCCAGGATCTTCAGGAAGGCGATCAGCAGGGCGAAGACCGCCACGAAGGCCCCGATCAGCTTCCACCAGTCGGGGGCACCGGGCGCCGCGGCCGTGGCCAGGAAAGCGGGGACGCCGGTCATCTCAGATGAGCTTCCGGATCCGCTCGCCCCGGCTCAGCAGCTTGGTGATGCGGACCGCGAACTGCTCGTCCACGACCACCACCTCGCCCCGGGCCAGCAGCACGCCGTTGACGAGGATGTCCACGGGTTCGGCCGGCGACTTGCCGAGCTCCACCACGGATCCCGGACTAAGGTTCATGATGTCGCGGATCTTCATGGTGGCGCGTCCCAGTTCGACGGTGACCTTCATGTCGATGTCGAGCAGCACGCCGATGTTCTGCACGTCGGGCGCGGCGGCGGCCAGGTCGTCCTCCAGGGTATTGTCCTCCCCCGACGACATCTCGTCGCCGTGCGTCGTCGTCTTCTCCTCGACCGGCGGGGTCTCCACGACCGGAGCGGCGTCCTGGGGCGGAGTCTCGTTAACGGTATCGATGGTCTCTGGGGACATGCTAGGCCTCCTCGGCGAGCCTTTCGGTCAGTTTCAGGGCGCGATTCTGGTTCAGCTTGCCGGGCAGACCCATGAACATGGGCTTGCCCTGCACTTCGAGCACCAGTGGCGACTGCAGGGACTTGAAGAGGGGAATCGTGTCGCCTTCCTTCAGTTCCAGGACCTGCTGGAAGGTCATGGCGATGTCGGCGAGCTTCACCACCGCGTCCGCCTCGGCGCCCTTGATCGCCTCGAAGAGCACCAGGCGGTCGCGCTTGACGTCCGCCGCCGAACGGAACTCGGAGATCTCCTCGGGATCGAACTTGTTCAGGACCGGCTCGAAAGCATTCATGGGGATGCAGATCCGCAGCGGCCCCTGCAGATCGTCGATGAAGAGGTCGAAGTTCAGGACCACGACCGGGTCGTTGGTGGCGATGATTCCCAGGTAGTTGGGATTGTTCTCCAGATGGACGAACTTTGGCTCCATGTCAACGAGCTTGGCGGCGCCGGTCTTGAAGTCGGCCAGCAGGCGCTCGGTGACCATGCTCCCGATACCCAGCTCGATGTCCGTGAACTTGCGGTCGATGGTCGATTCCTCGATGGGGCCGCCCAGCATTCGCATGATCATGAGATAGATCATGTTCAGGTCGAAGTGTACCAGCGAATAGCCGCTGAGCGGCGGCAGGGAGACGATGCTGACCGCAGTCAGATCCGGCAGATCGCTTCCGAAGTCGCCGAAGGTGTGCAGGTCGATCTTCGAGAAGCGCAACGCGGTATTCGCCCGCAGCTGGCTCGTGAAGTCGAGGGACACGGATTTGGCGAAGCTTTCGCCGAGCGTCAGCAGGTTCTTCTCGAACTGCCGCGAGATGCTGTGGGGCACGCTGAAGTCGAAGGAGTCGCCGCCGTAGAATCCCTTGCTGCGGTCGACCTTCTCCTCGGCTGCACCTCCGAAGACGGATGCGGCCTCGGCGTCCGGGCTCTCCTCCGCATCCGCGGCCAGCAGATCGTCGATCTCGGACTTGTCGATGTTGTTCTCGTCGCTCATCTCGCTCCGTTGCTGAGTCCGCAGGCGGTCACTGGACCACCATGTCGGAGAAGTAGATGTTCATGAGGCTGCCCTCGGGCAGCGTGTCGCCGAGCTTGCGGAAGAGTTCCGACTTCAGGGCGGATTTGCCGTCCATGGACTTGAGGTCCGCCGAGAACTTGTTCGACAGCGACAGGATCACGATGTCCCGCAGGTGCGGCAGCCGCTGTTCGACCGTCGTGGCCACCTTCTCGTCGGTCACCTCGAGATCGATCTTGATGCGCAGGTAGCTGGTCGTGGGGCCGGTGTCGCGCAGGGTGACGACGACCTCGTTGAGACCGACCAGCACGCCCTGGTCGGGCTTGGCCATCTCCTCCTGGACCGCCTCGCTCGTGGAGGTGCCGGCCAGCGATTTCAGCTTGGGCGCGATCACGAACTGTGTCAGCGCCACCGCCATCACGGCCTGCGTCACGATGATGGCGATCAGCAGGACGATCTTGTTGTCCAGAGGTCCTCCGGACGCCTTGCTCTCGGTCTTGCCCTTCGCTTCTTCAGCCATTGTCTGCACCTACGCTTTCCAGTGGTAGTCCCTCTGTCGAAACGTCTTCCGCGTCCTCCACCTTCAGGAAGATCTCCACCCGCCGGTTGGTGGCCCGTCCGTGCTCCGTCTCGTTCGTGTCGAGCGGCCTGAACTCCCCGTAGCCAACGGCGCTCATGCGATGCGGGTTCACGCCCACATCCTGGAACCTCCGCGCGACCGCGATGGCCCGCGCCGCCGAGAGCTCCCAGTTGGACGGGAAGCGCGTCGTGTGGATCGGCACCGAGTCGGTGTGCCCGGAGATGGTGATGTCCGTGCCCATGCCGTCCAACATCCCGCCGATGCTGTCGAGCAGCTTCAGGGCCTCCGGCTGCAGGTCGGCACGCGCCGAGGGGAAGAGGAACGAGTCGACGACCCGCATCCGGATGCCTTCGGCCGTCAGTTCGATCTCCACCGCCTGATCCAGGCCCTCCTCGAGCAGGAACTGTTCCAGCTTCTTGACCTGGTAGTAGACTTCGCTGGTGTCGGTCTGCCGCGCCTCGTGCACCGCCAGGGTCTTGAAATCGATGGCCGTGGTGTATTTCTGGAGCACGCCCAGGGCGCCCTGGAGCGACTCCATGGCCTCCTTGAACTTCGACTCCTGGATGGTCGAGAAGCTGACGAGCAGGATGAAGAAGGTCAGCAGCAGCGACATCATGTCGCCGTAGGTGACGACCCAGCCGGCCACGCCCCGCTCCGGCGGTGGGCATTTGCACTTCCTAGCCATGCTGCACCCGGTTCCCGATCATGCCGCATGACCTTCCTTCTCCTCTTCCAGCTTCTGCTGGACCGAGGGCATCAGGAAGGACTTGAGCTTCTCCTCGACGATCCGCGGCGAATCGCCGCTCTGGATCGCCATGACGCCTTCGATGACCATCTCGCGGATGAGGATCTCCTCGACCGAACGCGATTCGAGCTTGCCGGCCAGCGGCAGGAAGAAGGCGTTGGCCATGACCGCGCCGTAGAAGGTCGTCAGCAACGCGACGGCCATGCCCGCGCCGATGGTGCTGGGATCGTCCAGCGTTGCCAACATGTTGATCAGTCCCACCAGGGTTCCGACCATGCCGAAGGCCGGCGCGAAGGTGCCGCCGGACTCCAGGATCTTGCGCCCCTCGAGATGGCGGGCCCGTTGCTGGTCGATGTCCGTCTCCATGATCTGCTTCAGCAGGGTGGGATCGTTGCCGTCGACCGCCAGCCTGAGACCTTTGCGCAGGAAGGTGTTCTCCTCGTTCTCGGCGTGCTCCTCGAGGGCCAGCATGCCCTCCTTGCGCGCCTGTTCCGCGTAGCCCACCAGCTTGTTGATGTAGGCCTGGGGGTCGCTGGCCGCGACCAGGACCGTCTTCTTGAGGATGGCGATCATGCCCAGCACCTTGGGCAGGGGGTAATTCGCGAGCAGGGCCATGATCGTTCCGCCCATGACCATGATCACCGACGGCACGTTGATGAACTGATTGAGGGACCCGCCCATCAGGATGGCCCAGACGATCAGCGCACCCGCGCCCACGACGCCTATGAGTGTTGCGATATCCACGACATGCCCTTCGTTCCGCGCTCGCCGCGCTAGGAATTGTTGCCGTCGAACACGCTATCCGGCCCGCCGACGGGAACCGGATGGCTCTTGGACTGACGTCGGTAGTCGACGATCCGCTGCACAACCGCTTCCATGTCCTCCTTGACCATGATCTTGCGACCGGTGGTCAGGCTGAGCAGGGTGTCGGGCGTGCTCTCGATGAATTCGACCAGATCGGCATTGATGACGAGTCGGCTGCCGTTGAGCTTGGTCACGTTTATCATCGCATTCTCTCCTCAGGCCGTTTCACGCCGGTTAGCGCAGCATCGAGACGATCTCCTGCAGGATCTGGTCGCCGGTGGTGATGACCTTGGCGTTGGCCTGGAAGGCGCGCTGGGCCACCACCATGTTCGTCAGCTCCTGGGTCAGGTCCACGTTGGATCCCTCGAGGGAACCCGAGATGATGAAGGTGCCGCTGTCGCCGCCGGCGAAACCGCGCATGGCCGAGCCCGAGTTGCCGCTGGTCTGGAAGGTGTTGCCCTCGCTTCGCAGCAGCCCCTGGTAGTTCGGGAAGCGCGCCACGCCGATCTGGGCCAGCGTCTGCACGGTGTCGTTGGAGAAGCGGCCGATGATCATGCCATCGGTGTTGATCTCGTAGTCCAGCAGCTGGCCCACGGTGTAGCCGTCGGTGATCGTCTGCAGGCCGCCCTGGGCGGCGTACTGGGTCAGTCCGTTGAAGTCGCCGAATTGCCCCGCGTCGATCTGCAGCGTGATCTCCTGGGCGCCCACGTCGCCCGTGGGCTGGGGACGGAAGGTCAGGCCGCCGGCGTCGTCGGTGTAGCGGAAGGCGATGATCTCGCCCGTGTCCGTGAAGCTGACGGTGCCGGAGCCGCCCTCGACGATCTCCTCGTTGTCCTCCAGTTCGGCCACCCAGTTCCACTCGTTGCGTCCGACGACCTTGGTGAAGGTGAAGAACACGTTGTGCACCTCGCCCAGGGAGTCGTAGGCCGCCGACGAGGCCGTGAAGCTCTCGCCGTCGTTGGCCTCCTGGATCTGTGCGAAATTGAAGGAGGTCTCGAAGACGGGATTGACCTCGCCCGTCTCGCGGATGTCCACCTGGCCCAGGGCGTTCTCCGTGCCCATCTCGCCGTTCATGACGAGCTCGCCCTCGCTGTTGATCTCCACCGGAACGCTGGAGATGCCGAAGGCGATCTGCAGGCCGGTCAGCAGGTCGTCGACCGTGGTCGTATCGTCCACGACCATGGCGTGCGAAGGCGCCTGGGCCTCCCCGACCGATCCGCTGATGCTGATGTTGGTGGTGGGGTTCGTGCCCGTCACGTTGAGGCCCAGGCTCGAACCGCTGCTGTTGTAGATGTCCACCAGCGCGTCGTCCGCGGTGGCCGCCGCCCGCACCTGTCCGGCGCCGAGGCTGGGATCATCCGTGGTCCCCGTGGTGCCGGGCCCGATGGTGCTGCTGAAGCTGAAGGTCTGGTTGAAGTCCGCCCGGCTGGGAATGGTCAGCCGCAGGTTCTGGACCGTCGCCGTGGCGCTGTTGTTGGTCAGTTCCACGGAGCCGTCGGCGGCGATGGCTGCGCCCAGTTCGCCCGGAGAGAATTCCGACAGCGATTCGAGGGAGGAGACGATCCAGTTGACCAGGTCGTCCAGGCTGGCGCCCGTGTCTCCCACCTCGAAGCTGGGCACCGAGATCTGGCTGGACGCGCCGTCCAGGACCATGCCGGTCATGGCGATCTCGTCGCCGGAGAGCAGTCCCATGACGTCGCCGTTCTGGGCGTAGAGATCCGTCAGCAGGTCGGAGCCCGACGCGGCCGCCATGAAGTGGGACGACTCCAGGATCGCGCCCTGGGCGTCGGAGGCCGAATCGAGGTTGCCGAAGAGCTGCAGGCGGGTCGAGGCGCTGGCCGGGACGGTCATGCTGGGATCGATGTACAGGTCCCCGAACTGGCCGTTCTGGATCGCGCCGGTCTCGTCGGCCGCCAGGCCCTGCAGGCGCATGCCGGTCGAGGGGTCGACCAGGTAGTTCCCCGAATCCAGACCGAAGGCGCCGGCCCGCGTGTAGTAGCTGCTGTAGCCGTCGCTGAGTACGAAGAAGCCGTCGCCCTGCAGCGCCAGGTCGTTGGCCAGGCCCGTGGTCTGGAGGTTGCCCTGCGTGAAGCGCGCGTCGATGGTGCCCACCGAGGAGCCCAGCCCGATCTGCTGGGGATTCGTGCCGCCGCGACCGCCCGAGACCGGCCGCTGGGCCGGGCTGATGGTCTGGCTGAGCATCTCCCGGAAGGTGACGCGCGAGGACTTGTAGCCCACCGTGTTGGCGTTGGCGATGTTGTTGCCGATCACGTCCAGCTCGATGGCGTTTGAACCGAGCCCGGAGATACCGGCGTAGAGGGAACGCAGCATGAGGTCCTCCTTGTCCTCTGTCTCGCCTGTACGGCGGTCGAGACTAGATGCCTACCTTGGCAATTTCAGAAGCGTAGTAGTCCCGCCCGCCGACGTTCAGCAGGGCCAGGTTGTTCTCGAAACGGATGCTCTCGACGAGTCCCGACATGTAGGTGACGACGTCCAATTCGTTGCCCGCCCGATCCTCGACGGAGACCGACACGGTGTAGGTTCCGTCCTCGGCCGTGTCGCCGTCGCTCTCGACCCCGTCCCAGGTCACGTCGTTCCAGCCGGCGTTGATCTCGCGGGTGTACGAGTCGACGAGGGCGCCGCTCTCGCTGCGCACCTCGACGGTGGCCACGCCCGCGGCGGCGGCCTGGATCTGACTGGAGGATATCTCGCCCTCCGACACCTCGACCTGGTCGCCCTCGACCACGGCGTGCTTGCCGACCAGGCCGAGGAGCATGGTGTTGTTCAGCGATTGCGAGTAGACCATGTTCTGTTCGAGGCTCGTGTTGATCTGCGTGAGCTCCTCCAGCATCGCGAACTGGGAGAGCTGCGAGGTGAATTCCGCGTTGTCCAGCGGATCCAGGGGGTTCTGGTTCTGGATCTGCGTGACGAGCAGCTGCAGGAACTGGTCCTGGCTGGCCGCGACGCTGCCGCTCGTGGTGGTGGTCGTCGTCGAGCCGCTGCTCACCGTGCTCACGTCCATCTTTCACCTCCGTGCTCGTCATGCTCCGGCGACGGGCGGTCGCCGTCGTCATCCCGGGACTGCCGACCGCGTCCTTCCCGCTCCTCCGTCTCGTCCTCTTCCTGCTCGACGCTGATCTCGACCTGCTGCCAGGTCGACTTGGCGCCCAGGAGCGTCTCCTGAAGCTGGCCGGCCCCGTCCTGCAACGCGCGCGCGGCGGCCGCGCTCTCCACCCTGAAGGTGAGATGGAGGTTGTTGCCCTCCCGCGTGAAGCGGATCTCGAGGCGGCCCAGTTCCGGCGGCGACAGCATCAGGCGCAGGGAACCCTTGCCCCCCAGACTGCCCAGCTTGCCCGTCAACTGCCCCAGGACCTGGCTGCGGACCTGGCGCGTCAGTTCGGGGTCCGCCGCCACGGTCGATGCGTCCGGCTGGGGCGATACGGTCGCAGCCTTGGCGCCGCCGCCTGTGGCGAGCGCCTCGCCGAAGGCCTGCACGGCCGCGTCCGCGACCGCAGGCCGGATATCCTGTGTCGCCTGTGCCGTCTCCTGGGCCTGGGCCGGAGCTTCGGAGCGTGTCCGACCCGGTCGCGGCGTCTTCGGCGCGCCGCCGGGCAGCTGAGACGCGGGCGTGCCGTCGGCCTTGTTCGGCTGCCGGATCTGTTCCGCCGGCTCGATGGTGTCCGCAGCCGTGCCCGTCTTGACGATTTCAAACGCCGTCTTCGTCTCCGCGGCCGTACCGACGGGCGTTGCCGCCGCAGCGGGCCGCAGGGACGCGTCGTCACGGAAGGCCGTGACCGCCTGGGCCCGGCTCGCCTCGATCCCGGCCGGCGTCATCTTCTCGACGGTCGCGCCGGGGATCTGCGGCTGTCCCGTCGCCACCGCCGCGCCGGGGCGGAAAGCGGGACGCCGCGAAGCGGTCGTATCCTGTGACGGTTCGGAGGAACGGGGTCCGGCAGTCGTGTTCCGCGCTCGAGCCGCCGCCGCCCGGAGCGTCCGGTCCGGCACGGCGGCTCCCTTCCGTTCCGGTTGGGACGTCGCCGCCCGGCCGGTGCGTTCCTGATCCTGCTTTCGCGGTCGCTCCTCGTCCCGCTGGGCGGGTTGGCGACGCTCGGTCCCCAGCAGACGCTCGAAGGCGCCCTGGTCCGCGAGAGCCACGGCGACGGCGATGTCCGAGCGGGCCTTCTCGGCCGTATCGCGTGCGGCGCTGGCCGCGCCGGCGCTGCCGACTCCGTTCATCAACCACGTCCCTTCGCGCTGAGTCGGGTGCTGATCTCGGCCGCCAGCCCCGGATTCATGTTGGCCAGGATCTTGGCGGCCTGGCGGTCCTTCATGTTGGCGAGGATCTGCAGGACGACGTCCATGTCCAGGCTCGCCAGGATGGGCGCCGCACTGGTCGGCTTCATGGCCTCGTAGACCTTGGAGAGCTTCGCGGCCTGTGCGTCCCGCTCCAGGTTGAAGCCGCTCTGGGCCCGGGCCAGCTCGGCGATCATCTCCTGGATCTTCGCCTCCCGGGCGACGAGGCTCTTCTCCTCGATATCGGACATGGACCGGTAGCCCATGAGCAGTTCGCTCTCGCGCTGCAGCTTGTCGCGTTCCTTCGCGAGGTTGGCGAAGAGCAGCTTGGTGGCCTCCGGATCGAGGTCGGTCTCGACGACCTGCGCGTTGCGGCTGAGCTCGCGCACGGTCTCCTGGAGCAGTCCGTTGGTGATCATGATGACGCCGAAGATCACCAGGAACGTCAGGGTGGATACGAGGGCGATGGACTTGCTGCTCATTTGCCGCTCCCGCGGGCTGCGATTTCATCGGTGCGTTTCTGGTCGAGGCGCCGCTGCTCGAGATCCCAGGCTTCCCGGTGACGGTCCCGCAGCAGTTCCAGCACGCGCTTGTCCCGCTGGGCCGCCAGCAGGATCCGTCGCTGTTCGGCGGCCTTCTCGCGGATGGTCCGGGCCTCCGCCTCGTTGTGGAGGATCCTCAGTCCCTGACCTCTCGTGAATTCCGCCAGCCGCTGCTGCCGCTGCAGGTCCGCGTCGGTGGCCAGAGGTGCGCCCCTCGCGGCGAGTTCCCGGCAGCGGGCCTCCATGCGGGCGTTCGCGCGCTCCAGGGCGACGGCGGCGGACTCGATCGCATGCAGCTTTCGTGCCTCGGCCTCCATGCGCCGGCGACGATGACGGAGCACCTGATCCAGCTTGAAGCGGAACATCATGAACTACTCCGTTGCCAGTGCCATGACGTCAGTTAGGGTGCTTTCCCAAGCGCTCGCGCTGCTCACGTCCTGGCAGAGGAAATCTCGCAGGGCCTCCTGCTTCGCCAGCGCCGTATCGACAAGGGGATCCGAACCGGCCACATACGCGCCGATGTTGATCAGATCTCGATTCTCCTCCAGGGCCTTGAGCCAGCGCATGATCTTCACGCCGGCCGCGCGGACGGCGTCGTCGATCACGTCGTTGCGCAACCGCGAGACGCTGCCCAGGACGTCGATGGCCGGATAATGCCCCTGCCGCGCCAGATCCCGACTCAGCATGACGTGCCCGTCCAGGATCGAGCGCATGGCGTCGCCGATGGGATCGTGCTCGTCGTCGCCCTCGATGAGGACGGTCATGAAGGAGGTGATGGCGTTCCGGTCGGTCCAGCCCGAGCGTTCGCAGAGCTTGGGCAGCGCCGCGAAGACCGAGGGCGTGTATCCCTTCGTGGTGGGCGGCTCGCCGATGGCCAGTCCGATCTCGCGCAGGGCCATGGCGTAGCGCGTCACCGAGTCCATCATGAAGAGGACGTTGTTGCCGTTGTCGCGGAAGTACTCGGCGATGGTCATGGCCGTCTCGGCGCCCTTGACCCTCAGCACGGCGTTCTCGTCCGACGTGACGACCACCACCACGCTGCGGGCGAGGCCTTCGGGCCCGAGATCACGCTCGATGAACTCGCGGACCTCGCGCCCCCGCTCGCCGATCAGGGCCACCACGTTGACGTCCGAGGCCGCGTTGCGGGCCAGCATGCCGAGCAGGATGCTCTTGCCCACGCCGCTGCCCGCGAAGATGCCCATGCGCTGGCCGCGGGCCACGCTGATCAGGGCGTCCATGGAGCGGACACCGGTCGCGAAGGGCTCGCTGATGCGGCTGCGCTGCAGCGCCTGCGGCGGCGGCGCGGTGACGAAACGCTCGTTCACGTTCGCCAGCGGCGGTCCCCCGTCGAGGGGACGGCCCAGTCCGTCCAGCACGCGGCCCAACAGGCTCGCATCCGCGGGGACCGTGAGTCGGTTCGAGACCACGGCCACCTTCTGCCCCGGCGCGATGCCCGCCAGTGTCTGGTAGGGCATCACCATGGCGCGGCCGTCGCGGAAACCGATCACCTCGCCCATCACGCCCCGTCGCGCGCGTCCGATCTGGATGCGGCAGACCGAACCGACCGAGGCGCTGAGGCCTCGGACCTCGATGGTCAGGCCGACGATGGTCTCGACCGTCCCGGTGACGCGGACCGTGTCCGTCCGGCGCACCTTGTGGATGGTCTCCGCCCAGGGCAGGCTCAATCGGGGTCCTCCTGCGTGGCTTTGGCCTCGAGGATGCTCTCGCGCACGGTCTCGGACAGCTTCTCGAAGCGGCCGCCGACCGTATAGTCCCATTCCTGGCCGTCGGCGGTGATGACGCAGCCGCCGCGCTCGATGCGCTGATCCGCCTCGATCGTCTCGATGTTCAGCGGTTTCAGGTTCTCGGGCAGCTGCAGGAGGAACTCCCGGTCGGCGGGATTGGCGATGACGGTGAACTTGGTTCCGCGCTTGGCGCGGTAGATGATCGTCTCCACGGCGCGGAGCACCGTGCTCTCGTCCAGCTCGATGGAGCGGCGCATGATCTGTTCGGCCATGGCGACGGACAGCTCCACGGCATTGCGGGCCACCGCCGTCAGCTCGTCGTCCACCTTCGTCTCCAGCTGCTTCGCCACGCGTTCGAGGAAGGCGTGGGCCTGCTCACGCCACCGCTCGTTCTCGGTCGCGAGCTCCTGGGTGACCTCGGCGCGGATCTCGGCGTCGATCATCTGGTAGAGCGCGTCGCGCTCGTGGGGCTCCAGCCGGTTCAGGAAGCTCGTCAGGCCGTCGCGCGGGTGATCCTCGACGAAATCGAGATCGACGGCCGCGATCTCCGTCCCGGGGGCCTCGAACGCCACCGACTCGGCCACGGCGACGGCCTCGGCGAAGAGATCATCAGGTGACCATGGATGCACCGCCGCCTCCCCTGCCGAGAACGATCACGCCCTCATCCATCAGCCTGCGCACCACGGAGACGATCTTCTGCTGGGCCTCCTCCACCTCCTGGATGGGGATGGGCCCCATGTACTCCATATCCTCGGAGATGCCCGCCCGTGCGCGCTTGGACATGTTCTTGAAGATCTTCTCCTTGATGTTGTTGGGCGTTCCCTTGAGGGCCGTGGCCAGCTCCTTGCCCTTGACCTCCTTGAGGATCTCCTGGATGTAGTGGTCGTCGAGGTTGATCAGATCCTCGAAGACGAACATGAGGTTCTTGATCTCGGTGGCGCATTCGTCGTCGATCTCGCGCACGTCGTCGATGATCTCGAGCCAGGATTCCTGGTCGATCTCGTTGAGGATGGCCGCCACCTGCTTGCGCCCGCCGAAGGCTCGCGTCTCGCCGGCGATCTCGTCCCTGACGAGGCCGCTGATGGTGTCCTCGACGATCTTCAGCGCATGGTTGTTGGGACGCTCCAGTGTCGCCATGCGGTGGGCGATGGCTCCCTGCATGGCCGCGGGCATGAGCTGGATGATGGGGCCGCTGCTGCGCGGGTCCACGTACGACAGCACCAGGGCGATGGTCTGGGGATGCTCGTTCTTCAGGTAGTTCATGACCGTCAGGTTGTCGACGCGCTTGAGGTTGTCGAAGCCCTGCATGTCGCTGAAGCCGGTGGCGCGGTTGAGGACGGTGTCGGCCTGGCGCTTGCCCAGGGCCTCCTCGAGGATCTCCAGGGCCGAATTCTCGCCGCCGAACTCCACGCCCGAGGAACGGCGGCGCAGATCGATGAACTCCTGCAGCGCCTCGGCCTTGTCCTCGGTCGCGATGAGATTGACCTCGGAGATCTCCGCGGTGATCTTCTCGAGCAGTTCCTCGGGCAGGCGCTTGATCACCTGGCCGGCGACCTTGGGCCCCAGCGAGATCATCAGGACTGCGATCTTGTGCAGCGTCGTCTTGTCAGCCAATGCTCTCGCTCCGGGTCATTTGGATACCGTCGCGCTATCGGATTCGCCCACCCAGGCCTGCACCAGATCCGCGATATCCTGCGGATTGGCCCCGGCGTAGTCGCGCACCTCGTTGAGCTTGTTCTCCAGGGACACCACCGATTCGTCGGTCTCCAGGATGTCCTCGGCCGGGATTTCCTCGGCGACTTCCGGCGCGCCCTCGGGGACGTAGACCTGTCCCATCAGATCCCCCAGCGCGTTCTTGAGCCGGAAGGCCATGAAGATGACCGTGCCGAAGAGCAGGATCCGGCCGATGAGGCCGGGCAGATCCTGCATCAGGGGCGCGCTCACCAGCCCGCCGCCTTCGGAGGGCGGCGCCGCGGGCTCCTGGAAGCGCATGTTGACGACCTCGATGCGGTCGCCGCGTTCGGCGTCGAGCCCAACCGCCGTCTGCACGACCCGCTCGATCTGCTCCAGCTCCTCCTCGGGCAGCGGCGTGTAGACGGGCTCCCCGCCCTCTTCGGCCGCCTCGTAGCGTCCGTCCACGAAGACGGCCACGGACATGGTCTTGACGCCTCCGATCTCGCCGACGACGGTCTCCAGGGTCTCGTTGATCTCGTAGTTGGTGGTCGACTGCTCGTTGCTGCCGCCCTGCCCCTCCGTGCTCTCGTTGCGTTCCTCGCTGCGGACGACGGTCTGGGCGGGATCGTAGATCTTGCGCTGCTGCTCGAGCCGCTCGAAGTTGAGGGTCGCGTCCACGCTGACGATGGCCCGGTTCGGCCCCATGACCTGCGTGAGCATCCCCTGGGCCTTGTCGGAGAGATAGGCGTCGACCTCCTTCTTCAGGGCCAGCTGCCCCTCGGAGCGGGCCGCGCCCTCACCGTCGAAGTTCTCCGACATCACGACGCCGTACTGGTCGTGGACCGAGACGTTCGGCATCTCGAGCCCCTCCACGCTGCCGGCCACCAGGCTCTGCACGCCCCGGATCTGGTGGGGCGAGAGGGCGCTGCCGCGTCCCAGCGTGAGCACCACCGAGGCCGTGGCCGGGGATTCCATCTTCTTGAAGATCGAGGGCTTGGGCATGACCAGGTGAACCCGGGCCGCCCGGATGCCGCTGATCGACTCGATGGTCTTGGTCAGCTCACCCTCCAGGGCGCGCTTGAAGTTCACGTTCTGGACGAACTCCGTCATGCCGTACTGCTTGCCGTCGAAGATGCCCCAGCCCACGGTGCCCGAGGAAGGGATGCCCTTGGCGGAAAGGTCGACGCGCAGGCGATGCACGACGCCCTCGGGCACCATGATGGTCGTGCCTCCGTTGGTGAGCTCGGCCTCCACGTTCTGTTTGGTCAGCTCGTCGATGGCCAGGGAGGCGTCTTCCGGGGACAGGTTCGTGAAGAGGACCGTCTTCTCCTCGCTCCGCAGCCAGACGCTGAAGATGACGATGCTCAGCACGGCGGCGCCGAGGATGACCCCCATCAGGATCTTCTGGTTGAACGTGAAGCGCGCGGTGAGCGTCTTCAGGTTTTCTAGCTGTTGCCTCATCGTCTCGCGTCAGCTCCTCGCTGTGGGTCCGCTCGTCCTCGGGACCGTCACAGTTGCATCTGCATGATCGTGTTGTAGCTCTCCAGGAGCTTGTTGCGGATCTCCAGCATCAGCTCGAAGGCGAGCTGGGCCTCCTCCGCGGCGATCATCACGTCGTGGACCTCGCCGACCTGTCCGGTCACCGCGCCCGTGATCATCTCGTCGCGGAAACCCTGGGCGCGGTCCACCGACTGGATCGCCTCTTGTAGTTTGGTTGCAAAGGACGGACCACCCGCCGCCTCCGTGCCGGCGGCGCCGTACGCCTGGCGCGCATCGATGCCGCCCTGGATCCTCACTGCGCTAATGGCCATCGTCATTCCTTCCTGGACGGGACGTCGATTAGATATCCAGGGCCTTGGCGAACATCTGCTTGGCCGACTGGACGGCTGAGATGTTGGCCTCGTAGGCGCGGCTGGCGGTGATCATGTCCACCATCTCGGTGATGACGTTCACGTTGGGCATCAGGACGTACCCCTCCTCGTCCGCATCGGGGTGTCCGGGGTCGTAGACGACCTTGAATTCGGAGGCGTCGGGCGCCGTCTGCACGTCCATGTCGATGCCGCGGGACATCTCCTCCTCCGCGCGGCTCGCGCCCATGGCGTAGTGCCGGGGGTCCGTCGCGGTCATGCCGCCGGCGCGCCTTTCTTCGGGACGGGGCAGGGCCCGCCGGCCCAGCGTCTCGGCGAGGGTCTGCGAAAAGACCACCCGCTCGCGGCGGTAGGGTGTCCCCTCGTCGGTGCGCGTGGTCTCGGCGTTGGCCAGATTCTTGGCAACCGTGTCCATTTTCGTCCGCATGCCGGACAGGCC
>Ga0180435_10004006_pt1 | contig 14595 bp, 14 predicted proteins | sample SS_ome_3_FD_132467 | JGI IMG/M metagenome (GOLD analysis project Ga0180435, IMG submission 132467) | Hypersaline lake sediment archaeal communities from the Salton Sea, California, USA - SS_3_S_1 metaG | ecosystem: Environmental > Aquatic > Non-marine Saline and Alkaline > Hypersaline >... | reverse complement strand
GGCACACTGCATGTATATCACCGAGTACGAGCCGTCATTTAAATTTGCGGCCCACTTAATCCAAGACCACCTGGATCGGATCAATTTTAAAACACGGCCGCTGGAAAAAATAATCCAGGGAGCTTATTTTAAAAAAATGTTTAAATTATCAAAAACCAATTCCTATTGCATTTCAAAATGCAATAAGTACAAGAAAGAAGCTCGTCAAGAACTGATTCTGTATGATCGGTATTTTTGAGCAGTTTTGGCACACGCACCGACAGAACGCCAGTCGAATACAGAGCCTGAGTGAAACGGACCGTTATTCTGGCAACCGCTTTAGTAGTTTGCGAGGATATGGGCTGTTTCCTCAGCCCCGCTTAATCTGATCAAGGGACTTTTCATTTTACGCTTGTTTACCTGTGATTGAATCGCACCATAGAGCATCTCGGAACTGATTATATCCTCTTTCACGTGTATAATCTGTTCCCCTGCAGCCTTTTGGAGCCTCCTGACATGCTCTGCCTGTTCCTGGTCATTGAGGGTTCTCGTTACAACAATAGCGGGCACGCCCGCGGCAATAACATCGCAGAGACTGTTATACCCGCCATAGGTGATCAAGAGATTTGCGTTCTCAAGGGCATTGAAATATTGATCGCTCAGCTGTTCAAAGCTGCAAAAGGGAAGGTTTTCGATGGCCTTCTTTTCTGGGGCTGCCTGGTTCGAGAGATCCGTCATATTCACGAAAAAGCGCCAATTTCCATAGCGATCTCCCAATTTTTTTAATGTGCCCGATATTGTCTTCAGAAGATTTTTTGTTTCTGTGGTCATCCATGGCAGCGATACGACATTTGACTCACCCGTGAAGCCACCCTTCTGCCAATGGATTATTTCCATGAATCGCGATACATAACCGGTGTCCCTGGCTTGAATTGAAAAAAAGCGCTCCAATCTCTCAAGGTCTGCACTTCCAAGTATGGTCTTATCGCCGTACCAAAGAAGAGCATCATAGTGTTTCTTAAAAGCCTTTTTGGATTCCCCCGACCACAGTGTGTTATCGTCACCGCTAATACTTCTCATCCCCAGAACCCACCGCGTGTCCGTATCCAGAGAGAGCGTCAGAGAAGCGAGAAGTTCATCCTTTCTTCCCAAGGGGAGGTGGTCTACCAGGATCAGCCTGGGTCTAAATTCCCAAATAATCGATGCAACAAACTTTTCTCTTGCCGGCCCAAGATAACAGTTCTTTAAATTCAAATCACCGATCTTCCCTTTTGCACGCCCCTTTTCAATGAAAGTCTTATAGGAGGGAAGTTTCATCCAATCAAGCGGGCATGCCCCCAAGAGCATCTGAGTTTCCCTGAATCCGGTCAAGAGCAGGACTTTCAGCTTCGGATACAGCCGCCTCAAGGCCATTCCGATTGCTGCACTCCTGCTCACATGCCCCAGGCCTCTTCCATCCTGAGCATATATGACAACATCAAGACGTGATTTATCGAAAATCTTTGGATTATTCACGGGAGCCATGCACCCAAATTATTACTTACAAAGTTCCTTGAACCGACCGACGAGAGACGGGGCCAACTCTTCAAGCGTTTTGGTATTCAATCTATCCTCTTCAAGATCTCCGAAGAGATCCTGATCCTCATTCATGTATTTAAAACAGGACATCCAGGACTCAACCCATTCCTCAGAATACCCCTTGTCGATAAGACCGTCTTTGGCCTTTTCGTAATCTGACCGTTCATATTTCAGATCGCTGCGATTAATCACATCCCCAATGATATTTACGATTCGATCCATTGAAAGGGCTTTCGGTCCCGTCATTTGATGTATGGATTGCCCGCGAAAGCTTAGCTTCAAAAGGAATTCCGCTGCCGTCCGGGCCACATCCGCCACTGATATCAGGGGCAACGGGGTGTGAGGATTGAACGGAGATGTTAAAATTCCCTTTTCGCTGTCAAACCCAAAAAAGTCAAAAAGGCTTTCCATAAATAACGACGGTCTGAGATGAACGATATGGATATCCTTGAGCCAATTGAGCCGTCTTTCAAGATCATAGCTACCCAATATCGGTCCTGTCTTGTCAGGCCGATGAGCCCCCAGACAACTGATGTGGATAATATATTTAAGCGCGGAGCCTTTTATAGAATCAAACAAGGATTCAACGACCCTGCGCTGAAACAAATTGAAATCGCTTATCTGTCGCGGAAAGGGCACCATTATGAGGGCTGCATCAGCATTCCCGAACAGATGCGACAGAAAATGGGAATCTTCCATTGTTCCGACACATAATTCCGCCCCTTCCCACAACCGTTTACGAAACTTCGTCCTATCTCTGCCGGTGAGAATGACCCTGCCTTTATGGGGAGGTATTACAAGCGTTGCCACCCTGCTGCCGACATTTCCACTTGCACCTGTCAGAATTATTCTATGTTTTTTTTCTGTGGCCAACCTTACATTCTGATCCTTTTCTGAATTTTTCACCCCCGTGTTCCGGACTTAATAATACACTTCTTTATCCGAGGCTGGTGACCGGACAAAATCCAGTATTAAACCCACGGCACGTGACAAGGAATAAAATCGCAACGCAAAGAGATTGTCAAGCGATCTCGAAAACTGATATGGATAGCTGTGGGGAATTTGAATCGAATGAGGGTACCATGATGCAACCGAAAAAACACAGTAAAGGAAAACAACCTTGTACTACGACCTTTTTGATACCGGACTTATCGGAACGTTGACGCTCATCGGGGATGAAAACGGACTGCGGCGCATCTTGTTCGAAAAAGAAAAAAACCAGGTCGTCATTCAAGACGATTGGCGGAGAAATCCTGATTTCTTTACGGCAGTTAAATTGCAACTGCAGGCCTATTTCAAAGGCGAGTTAAAAAAATTTGACGTCCCCCTGGCGCCGGAGGGCACTGTCTTTCAACAAAAGGTTTGGCAGGCTTTGCGAAACATTCCCTACGGGGAACTTGTCAGCTACAAAACCATTGCCGAAACCATTGGTAACCCCAAAGCTGTCCGGGCTGTGGGTGCTGCCAACGGAAAGAATCCCCTTCCCGTCATTGTCCCCTGCCACCGGGTCATCGGCAGCGACGGCTCCCTAACCGGTTTCGGCGGCGGCCTGCAAACCAAACAGCAACTCATCGATCTGGAACGATCCCGATTATAGAATCAGCGACCGCCAACATAATTACCGGAACAATTAAAGCCGATATAAGTTGTCACCCATGTCTGCAAGCCACTGATCTGAAACAAGCTTCTATAGTGGGGCAAACCTGATACCGATCGACCGATTAATTTGAATTATTCAGTAATGATGCTTACCATCTCTTTTAGGCGCTTATAAATTCGGTTGCGTGTATCAAATTGGATATGTCCCGCGCTGTAAAACTGATGATTGGATTTCGGCGCCTCACGCGAAGACTTCAGGTCGAGACCTTTCGACAAGCTCAAGTCGAGCTGCAGCGGGGAATTCAAATTTAAAATTAAAAAATGGAGGCTGAAATGGATAGAAAAGAAGTCATGGAAATGTTCAATCGAAAAACACGTATCGGTGCTTTGGCGACAAGTAACAATGATGGCGATGTGAACGCTGCCGTATTCGGCTCACCACGCATGATCGATGAAGACACGGTGATTATGGCCATCGGTAATAATCGTTCCCTGCAATACCTTCAGGAGAACCCTAAAGCCAGCTTTATCGTAATCGAACCCGGCGACTCTCCCCAGGAGTGGAAAGGCGTACGGCTTTATTTGGAAATGCAAGAGTTCGAACGCTACGGCGAAATCCTGGATTCTTTCAGACAGAAGATCCGCAAAGCCTCCGGAGATGCCTCCGCCAACGCCATCGTGGCGGCAATTCGATTTCACATCGTCGACGTTCGCCCGTTGATTGCGCCTTTAACTTAAGCAACGTTATAGAAATCACATTCTAAACTTAAATACTATGATCCGCCTTTCATAAAAACGGATTGATTATTCAGCGGTGGCCCGACAAACCTGCTGATAAATAAGGAGACCGCTATGATCGATAAAAACAGACTGTGCCAAAAAATCCGCGAGCTTTATCCGGATGTGGGTGAGTGCGGAATCGATATTGAAGCAGCGTATGATTCGGCTGAAAAATCCTGGGTCGTGTATCTTAAAAAAGGCAACCAGGAGTTGAAAACCTATCTTGAAGAAGGTGATGCCGAAAAATGTATGCTGGGTGAAGTTTGCGTTGGTCTTGGTATCGAGATCGCCCAGTTGCGGGCCAATATCGAACGCATGTCCTGATATCCCACCTAACCGAATCATAGGCATGCGGCCGTAGCAGCCTGCCACACATTTGGCCGGCCGCCAATTCCTGAGAGTTTGGATAAAGTTCCTTTCCTGATGCCACAAAGAGAGAGTTTTACCGATTTTCTGCGCCATAAGGGTGTAGCAATAAATTTTTAATCCTTTTCACCTTTGGAATTTGAATTCATCTACCGCAGTTTAGTGCGGCCGCTGCAAGACTTGTCGGCGAGGAGTCCGGCTGGGTCGAATGAGGCCTTCGAGTGAGCGTTCGAACTCCTTGCGGAATTCGAACGCTCACTCGGAGGCCTCAAGTCGTACAGCTGTGGGGAATTCAAATTTAAATGACATAAGTCGATTTATTGATTGACATATTCTACGTATTCAATTAATTTTATCAACAATAAACACGAATTCCGTAAATCCCTTGCGAATTAAAAAGTCCAATAGGTTTTAAAACCTTTAGAATCAGTAATGACAATATTATTGGACCGAAACTGAGCGATTCAAATTATGGATTTAAAAATTTTAGACCGATACGAAATCACTTCGGACAATCGCTTTATCATTGATGTCAATATCCCCGTACCAGACGAATTATTTGAAACCTACGATGAGAATGCATCATTTTACAAAAAGGACCTCAATCCCAGATTTGAAGAATATCTGTTGGATTGTGTGCACGAAATCGGATTAAAAAACAATTTTATAATCCGTATCGGACTTCCCAAAAAGCAGTCCGAAAAAACAGATAAAGGCGAAATTCTTTACAGCTTTAAACAGTATTTCGAGTATTGCACCCTAATTTGTCGCAAGGAAATCAAAACCATTTCTTTGCGGATGTTGTTGCATTTAGGCTTGGCTTGTTCTGTCCTGGTTCTATTGATGCTTTTCAATTTTGCCAATTCCGGCGCCATGACTGGGTTTAACGGTCTGTTGATGACTGGATTGTCTGCGGCCATATGGGTGCTTTTATTAACCGGATTTTCACGGTTTTTGTTTCGCACCTTGTCCCAACAATCCGAAATCAAAATGTTTCGGGCCTTGAAAAACGCGCCGGTTACGTTTGTTTACAGATGAGAGGTACTAAGTGGGTTTAAAGCGATTTTTTTTAAGAAAAGTTGTGGCCGCGGCCTTGACCATTGCCGTGATTGTGTGTGCCAACTTTTTTATCTTTCGGATGGCGCCCGGCGACCCGGTACGAATGATGTTTCGCGATCCCAGAGTAAGCGAAGGCAGTTTGGAGCTGATGAAACAAAAATTCGGCCTGGACAAGCCCTTGAGTGGCCAATTTGTCGCCTATGTGAAAAATCTGGCCCAAGGGGACTTGGGTTTATCGTTTTCCCAGCAAAAACCTGTGTTGGAGGTATTGGCCGAAAGGATCCCCAACACCTTACTTCTGGTGGTTACCGCTTTAATCATTGCAATTGTTTTGGGGGTGATACTGGGCGCAATTGCCGGCTGGTTGAGCGGCACCAAACTCGACACCTTCATCCTGACTGCTTCCGTGGCCATGTACTCGATTCCCACCTTTGCACTCGGCATCATCTTACTCCTTGTATTCGCCTATCTCATACCCATTTTCCCTCTGGGCGGCATTTCAACACCGGCATCCGGCTATGAAGGCTTTGAACTTATTGCCGATGTTGGCTGGCATATGTTTCTACCGGCCTTCTCCATCGTCATCTGGTACATTGGTGAATATGTGATTCTAACCCGTAGTTCCATGATCGAAGTCATGGGGCAGGAGTATATCACCACCGCCCATGCCAAAGGATTAAAAAAACACACCATACTGAAAAATCATGCCCTCCGGAACGCCATGTTGCCGGTCATCACCATCACCGGGGTCAATCTGGCCTTTGCCGCGGCCGGTGTGATTGAAGCCGAAACAGTATTTGCCTGGCCGGGTGTCGGGCGCCTGGCTTATGATGCTGTATCGCAGCGAGATTACCCCCTGCTCCAGGGAGTTTTTATGTTATTCGCCTTTGCCATTGTTCTGGCCAATCTGGTGATTGACCTTATTTACGGATACATTGATCCGCGGATAAAGGTGGGGGGGTGACAAAATATGCCTCACTATCTCAGTAAAACCAATAAGCTGAAAGAGTTTCTGCAACTCCTTATTGGCCACCCCATGGGTTTTTTCGGTGTCGTCATTATCGCCATATTCCTGGGCATGGCCTTCTTTGCACCCTTTTTGGGTACGGTAGATCCGGCGGCATCCGGCGATGTCGACAATTTATTAATGCCGCCGTCAACCCAATTTTGGTTCGGAACCGATGATCTGGCCAGGGACATCTGGAGCCAGACAATATATGGATCTAGGATTTCACTGACCATCGGCTTTGTGGCCGCCTTGATCACCGTAATTTCGGGCACCCTGGTCGGACTGATTGCCGGGTACTATGGAAAATCTTTAGATGAGGTCCTCATGCGTATCGTGGATTTTTTCATGATGTTACCCGAGCTCCCGTTGATGATTGTCCTGGCCGCCGTCCTGGGACCCAGCATGTGGAATATTATCCTCGTGGTCAGCCTGGTGAGTTGGCCCACCACCGCTCGGGTTGTCAGGTCTCAGGTGCTGTCATTAAAAGAACGGCCATTTGTCGAATCTTCCCGCTGCATCGGGGCCTCAAACTTCCAGCTGATGTTCTCCGAGATTCTTCCCAACGTTGTACCCCTTATGTTTGCCCAGGCTGTACTGATGATTACCGAAGCCATCTATGCCGAAGCTGTTCTGAGTTTTCTGGGCTTGGGGGATCCCACCAGCATCAGCTGGGGAATGATGCTTCATTCCGTTTTTGAGTCCGGTGTAATTTCCGAAAGCTACTGGTGGGTAATTCCACCCATTGTCAGCATTGTCACCCTGATTGTCAGCTTTAGTCTCCTGGGAACAGCGGTCAGCGATGTACTGGAACCGGGATACAAGGAGAAAAAGGGGTACTGAGTGGCGCTAATAGACGTTGAAAATTTGAAATTGTACTTTATGACCCGCAGGGGTCCGGCCAAGGCAGTAGATAATATCGGGTTCTCCATTGAAAAGAAAAAAACCCTGGGCCTGATCGGCGAATCCGGTTGTGGCAAAACTACCACGGCCATGTCCCTCATGAAGTTTGTTAAACCGCCCGGGGAAATAGTCGGTGGCAGCATCCGATTCATGGGAAAAGATATTGTTCCCATGTCCGATGAGCAAATCAGACAGTTGAGAGGAAAAGAGATATCAATAGTGCGCCAAGAGGCCCAAAATGCACTCAACCCGGTATTAACCATCGGCAAACAGATTACTGAGATGATTCTTGAGCATGAATCCGTTACCCGGGAAACCGCCCTCGCACGTGCAAAAAAGCAGCTCAATTTGGTTGGAATCAGTGACCAGCGCATTAACAGCTATCCGCATGAATTTTCGGGCGGCATGAAACAACGCGCCATGGCGGCCATTGCCACGGCTTGCAATCCCAAGTTTTTAATTCTGGATGAACCCACCACCGGTTTGGATGTGGTTGTTCAACGCCAGATTTTGGTAATGCTCAGAAATTTGAAGGAAGAGTTAGGTCTTACCGCGGTATTTATCTCCCACGACCTCTCAGTCGTGGCCGAAACCTGTGACCGGGTGGCGGTTATGTACGCCGGCAAAATAATGGAAGAATCGGATACGGTCTCTTTGTACCAAAACCCCCTTCACCCGTATAGCACAGCACTCATTGGGGCTTATCCCTCTTTGAAAGGGGCGCGCAGGCAACTAAAAAGCATCCCCGGTGCACCGCCCAGCCTGATTGATCCGCCACCGGGTTGCCGATTTGCACCCAGGTGTGAATGGGCGCAATCCATTTGCGACGAGGAACCGGCTATCAACAGCATCGATGGGCGGCGGGTTGCTTGTCATTTTGTTAAGCAATAGGCTATTAGGGATTTAGGCTGAAGACTATTAGTTTTGTTTGTTGTGTTCATTGCGTTTGTTGAGTTGCTAACCGCGAATGGATAATCCGTAAACAATATACCATTTGCCAATACAATGAACCCAAGAAACCCAACAAACACAATAAACCCATGGATCCTGAAATCCTTGAACCCTTTTTTCTACTTTAGGAGTTTGGACGTACCATAAAATAGTAATTGAAAATTTACCATGGCATCCGACAACATTATTGAAATAGAAAAATTAAAAAAATATTTTCCTTTACGGCAGGGGCTTTTAGCCTCTTTGTTCAAGGGTGAGCAATCGTATATTCGGGCTGTGGATGACATCAGCTTTTCATTGGGACCTAAAGAAATACTGGGGTTTGTGGGCGAAAGCGGGTGTGGGAAATCTACCTTGAGCCGAACGATTCTAAAACTGCTGGAGCCCACCGACGGGAAAATCTATTTCAAGGGAACCCGCGTGGACGCCCTGAGTCGGGGGCAGTTCAAACCGTTCCGCAAGAAAATGCAGATGATCTTCCAGGATCCCTTTGGGTCGCTGAATCCCCGCCGAACGGTTTCTGAAATTCTGCGCCAGACCATTCGGATTCACAAACTGGCCAATGATCGAGCCGCAGAAGATGCGCTCATTATAAAGACCCTTGATGAGGTCGGTCTGAATCCGGTTGAGGAATACTGGAATAAATACCCGAAACTTCTCAGTGGCGGTCAGCTTCAGCGGGTGAGTATCGGGAGGGTGCTTGTACTCCAACCGGAGTTTGTCATCGCCGATGAATCCGTCTCCATGCTGGATGTATCCGTACGGATCGGTATACTCGATCTGTTGTTTAAAATGCGCGACAAGTATGGTATTTCATTTATTTACATCACGCACGACCTGGTTACGGCCCGATATATTTGTGACCGCATTGCCATCATGTATCTTGGAAAAATTCTGGAAATCGGACCCACTGAGAAAATAATAAACAATCCATGTCATCCCTATACCCGGGCATTGATTTCGGCAGTACCGGTGCCCGATCCAACTGCGGAGACTATGGATCTCCCCATCCGGGGCTATATCCCCATAAGCCCGGATGATACTATCGACAGCTGCAGTTTCGCGCCGCGTTGCCCGGATCGCAAAAACCGCTGCCGATCCGGTCAGCCCAAGATGGTGCCGGTGGGGGACAACCACTTTGCTTCATGCTTTTTGGTTGAAGACAGTGCTTGTCAGGATGGCAGTTGAATATAGAATTTTTATATTGGCAAACTATCGAAGGTGCCATACGATAAACCTGTTGATTGGAGCATCGCTTTAATTAACCCAACAAAAGGAGGAAGTATATGAAATCGAGAATTGCAATAATGATGATGGTGCTGATGAGTGTCACCCTGATGTTTGGGTGCGCATCCATGGGAAAAATGGATCCGAATATGGTTCGGACCGACGATCTCAATTTCTGGGAAGAGTGCAGCTGGACGGATATGACCGCAGCAGAGCAAGACTTGTGGGCCAAACTTGGCTGGAGTGAAGCCAGCTGGGAAGGCGAAGCCAAGCAACCGGCTTCAGAAGATAAATATTGGAACCAGCTGTCATCTGAAGAACAAGCCGCTGCAACCGCATTGGGCTATACTAAGGCCACTTGGGACGAGGAATAAACCTCAAAGTTGCATACATTAAAGTAAAAAAAAGGATAAAATGATACAGGGTCAAGGGCTCCAACTGCAAGACAGGTGGTATCCTTGACCCTTTTTATTACAAGCTATCTCAAAATAAATATTTGGTCCTCTGGCATGGGCCTGGATATATAGAAAGCGGAGCACTATATATGAATATTTTGAACTGTTTTTCTATGCCGCCAGAGGGAATGAATTTATTTTGAGATAGCTTGTAGTACTTTAGTTTAGCCTAATTTGATTTTTTTGCATCACCCTCATTTATCGGCCCGTTCAAATATTTAGGTGTGCCAAAATCAAAGCGTTCACGGATAATCCTGCGGATAAAGGCCGTTTTAACCCGAATGACCCCGTCAATAATTTCTACTTGGGAAAGCAATTTATGAAGCTCATTGATGGTTTCGATATAGGTCTCAATTTCGATGTTGGGAGCACTCGTCATCTGAGCAATATAGGATACCCGCTCAATCTTTTCTAATTGGCTAATCACATAATCCACCTGCCTGATTTCGGCTTCGATGCTGATGCAGGCAACAATCCCAAAGCCAAGCTTTATGGGATTTGCCGCAGCCACAATCTGGATATACTCCTTATCTATCAGTTTTTTTAACCGGTAGCGAATGGTTGCTTCGGGAACGTTAATGGTTTTGGCTATTTCAGAACTGGCCATGCGCCCATCATTTTGAAGAAGTCTGATAATCTTCAGGTCCGTTTTATCGAGCCGTTCTCTCATTTCCCGTCCCTATAATTTGAATTCACCCTGCTGATCCAAGAATTCAATCTTGAACAAGGCTGAAACTTGCATAACGCCTTTACTCGTATCAAAATCGGGAATTCAAATTTATTGTATTGGTTTTATGTTCATATAAGTCCACCAGTTAATCCAATTTGAAAGGCCACCCATGGTGACAACATGGCCTTCAAATTTGTCGGTCCGGTAGGGGGAGATATGATCCGGCCGAACCAACACGGCACAGGGCAGGTCTTCGGACATAATTTCCTGCAGTTTAAATGCGTATGCTTTGCGTTTCTCCAGATCGGTTTCTTTCAAGTAATTGATGATGGTCTCATCCATTTCCGGATTGGCGTAGAAAGACTGATTCCACCCCAATCCGCCGCCGGCTTTGCTGCGCACAAACTCCCACATCCAGGAACCGTTGGGGCCGGGCTCTTCGGATGAAATAGCGACGTCAAACTCATCCTCCTTCGGTACATAGACAAATTCATAATAGGTATCCAGCTCCAATATTTTCTCTTTGATACCGATACCGACTGCCCTGACCTGTTCTGCAATCAACTTGAGCATTTTGACTTCATCAGACCATTCCGAGGGCGCCATGAATTCCAATACTATGTTCTGGCCGGACTTGGGGTCGTTGAGAATGCCGTCGCCATCTGTGTCGGTGTATCCGGCGTTTTTGAGCATGCTTTTTGCCAGCTCGGGGTTGTATTCAAATTCGGGCAGGTTGGGGTTATGCTCATCCAGCTCCGGATAGATAAAGCTGTCCACAGGTTTGGCATATCCACGATAGACCAGTTTAAAAATTCTGTCCCGGTCAATGGCATGTAAAAAAGCTTTTCTAAAAACAAGGTCCTGGACCGCGGTCTTTTTGTGCAGATTGAAGGTTAGCCAGATCAATTCAAGTCCGGGAGATACTTTGACTTCGATATTCTTTGCTTTTTCATAACCATTGACCGCCATCGGAGAGATACCCGTGTAGCCGATAAATTCGATCTCCCCTTTTTTCATGGCCAGCTTCATGGCATCTTCGGTGCCATAGCCTTTGAAAACCACCTCGTCTACATGGGGCTTTTTTTCCCAGTAATCTGTGTTTTTAACCAACCAGACATACTGGCTGGGCTTAAATTTCTTTAACTGGAAAGGGCCGGAACCGATTGCCTTTTTGTTGGCAAACTGGGTAATCTTACGCCCCTTGTGCTCGAACCAGATGTGTTTGGGCAGAATCGGCATCCAATCGGCCGGCGGATACTTGCCCGGAAAAGGCCTGGCCAGTTTGAATTCGATTGTGTAGTCATCGATGACCTTAATATCCGCCTTGGCGTCAATGTCATTGGAGGGAAAAAACCATACGGGGTCTCTGGGCAGATACCACAGGGTAAAGGCAACATCTTCAGCCGTCACCGGCTTGCCATCGTGAAACTTGGCATTCTTTACCAAATGAAACCGCCAGGTTTGGTAATCCTCTGTCTCCCAACTGGTGGCCAGTGAAGGCAAGGGATCGTAGTTGGGTGGTGGGCCCAAAACCCAAAGCTGATCATACACCAGGGGCCAAAATACTGCCCCCATTTCGGAAACTTGAAAGGGAGTGGTTTGAAGCGTCTTGAGGACTTCTTCGGAACCGAACCCGACATTTAGTCGGACTTTCTTTTTTGCAAACGCATTGCCACAAAATATTAACCCAATAACAAATAGGACGATCAGGTACACAATCGGCCCTGAAAATCTTCTTTTTGTTGCTACCATGTTAGCCCTCCTTGTTGCTGGTTAAGTTTCGACGATAAGAGTTCTTCTTGGGTTCTTAAACACGTATTTTTGCAGGAACTGGAATCAGTGTGAACTGGGTTAACATAACATTTATCATTTAAAATGAACATAATTTTACAATTTGAATTCGTTCCGCGCTGCGAAACTTCACCCAGGAGTTCGAATATCCGACTAAGTTAATGCCATCGGACGCTCACTCGAAGGCCTGAGGTCGAGTCGCAGCGTAGAATTCAAATTTATGGAAGGTACTTTTTCTCATAAGCCTCAATTAGCTCATACCCTTGTTTAAGAATGGAGTCATCCACAGGGGTAACCTCGTGCTCTTGGAGAATTTGGTTAACCTGTTGGCTGGCTGCTTCTAATATCGCCGGTCTATCTTTGGTCAACAATTCATACTTGTCTTCATCCCACACAATCGGTTCGTTCCTGAGATATTTGAACGTATGCGGCTCAAGTAGGAAATTACCCTTGGGGCCGACATTTTTAATGGCCTCCAGACCGAGCCTTTCTTCGGTGATTTCGATGGATTGCATATATTCGCGACAACACTCCCAGGTGTAGGCATCCACCAGCATCTGCTTGAAGCAGATGCCTTTGGCGTCATCGATACACCCGAGCCCTCCGGTGATATCCGTGAAGCACATGGACGCAAAGCAGCCGGACAGGGCTTCGAACAGGGTGTCGTTATAATCACCGAACACACTAAACCCGCCAAAACCGCCGTTAAAAGAGGGCAATCCATAACTGCGGGACATCTGCGACAGTCCGCAGGCCACCAACCCCAACTCGGGTGCATCGTAATTGATATTGCCGGTAGCCATATCCATGGGTGTTGAATCCGATCCATATATATGAGGCGCTCCCGGTGCGGCAGCCTGGGTGATCACCAGACTGGCCAGATTTTCGGCATTGGCATTCAGCATCATGCCAGCGATTGTAATAGGGGAAGAGAGACCACCAATTGACATGGAGTAAGAGACCACCGGAATGCCGGCGCGGGCAAATTCCACCTGGGATTCGATGGCGCCCCTTTCAAAATAGAGCGGCGCGAGAGGACAGACGATCATGGAAATGATGGGCCGTTTCTTGAGCGCTTCCCTACCCCCAACGATCAATGCCGCCAAATCAATCTGGGCGTTGGCATTATGGGCCCCATGAATGGCATCGCCCTGAAAATGCTTAGAGGAGTTTTCAAGGGTAATCCAAAGCTCGTAGAGCGTCTGCGCATGCGGTGGCTTATCCTTGGCAGCCAGTGACGGCCATTGGAAATCGATCCCATCCAGACCGTCCACCAGCTTGGCAATGTCGGCAACATCCTTACTGTTGCTGTCCCGGTATTCATTGGTATCCTTATCCCGAACGAAGACAGCTGTGCCATTGGTAACCGTGTATGGATATCCCGACACCGGCAGATCCAGGTTGTTTTTGGGATCGCGTCCATACAGGGTAATTTGCTTGGGTGCCGCTTCCAAGGCCGCATTGATCGTCTTCTCAGGGATTTTGGCAATCTGCTTGTTTATATCGATATCTGCGCCCTGTTCAGCCAATAAATCCAACACCGACTCACTGTCTATTTTGACACCGACTTCTTTTAAGCATTCAACACTCTTCTTATGAATGAGATCTTCTTCTGAATTACTCAGCATCACCGTTTTTAAATATGCCATAATTATATTTTCTCTTGATGCCCAGCGAGTTATTTAATCTTCACGGATCCTTCTGCGTTCAAGCCACAACCCTTTGGATCGAAATCGGGATCGGGATCGAGATCGGATAGTGAGTATTTGAAAAGACGAAAGCGATACGGATAGCGATAGCGATCTGGAAAATCCTGCCCGTCTTTTAATCTGTGCATTTTGCTATCATTTAAATTTTAAGATAATAGCAATAGCTAAATCAATTCCGCATCCGCCCTGCGCATAATATCTTCCAATTTGCCGATGACATCATCCGGCAGCGGATTTTTCTGGGGCGATGCCAGGATTTCTTCAACCCGTTCTTTGGCGCGGTCGTAGATATCGGGTCGACCCAATTCGGCCCACTGTTCGAAGGTATTGCGGTCGCACAGAGCCGGCATCATAAACTCTTTGCTGCGGCAGGCTGACAGGGTATTGGGCTGCATCAGGAAATGGCCATTGGGTCCCACTTGCTGGATATCTTCAAAATAGTTTTTGGCGGCAGACATATCGATACCGTCGCGGATGCGCTTGCAAAAACAGGCGATTTCATCGTCCACCACGATCTGCTCC
>Ga0180435_10004005_pt1 | contig 14599 bp, 12 predicted proteins | sample SS_ome_3_FD_132467 | JGI IMG/M metagenome (GOLD analysis project Ga0180435, IMG submission 132467) | Hypersaline lake sediment archaeal communities from the Salton Sea, California, USA - SS_3_S_1 metaG | ecosystem: Environmental > Aquatic > Non-marine Saline and Alkaline > Hypersaline >... | reverse complement strand
TAAGGAAAGCGGCATAACCTCATATGACATTATAAGGAAGATAAAGAAGGTTTTTTTTTAAATAAAATCGGCCATAGCGGCACTCTCGACCCCATGGCTTCGGGACTCCTGATAATCCTCATAAATAAAGCCACAAAGTTATCGGACGGTCTTATGGGATTATCAAAGGAATATATTGCTGACATCAAATTCGGCATTGAGACAGATACCATGGATATAGAGGGTTCCATTATCCGGAATAACCGGATAGGTGAACTGGACAGGAATAGAATAAAAAAGATACTAAAAGGATTTACCGGAAAGTTGGAGCAGGTACCGCCCATGTATTCCGCGCTTAAGCACGGAGGTCAGCCTCTTTACCGGCTGGCAAGGCAGGGAATAGAAGTTTTCCGGAAAGCCAGGAAGATAAATATATACGGGATCCAAGTCCTGGAATGGAAAAAAGACGGGATCACTGTAAAGATCGCCTGCAGCTCCGGAACCTATATAAGGGTACTGGCCCATGATATTGGTAAGGATTATGGTACTGGAGCAGCCCTATCGGGATTAAGAAGGACCAGGATCGGCAGCATGGGTGTAGACAGGGCAGCGCCGATAGATTCAATAGCCGGACTTGCAGATATTGAAAAATACCTAAGCCGTCCTGGCTGGATGATAAGTCTGGAAGATCTCGTAAAAGGTTCCATAAGCCTTTGTGTTAGCAGAGAATATGAAGAACAGGTAAAAAACGGAAGCCGGCTTTCCAGGAGTATGCTGGCAGATTGTTTAGCGGAACGGGAAAGGCCGGGGGAAAATAAAGGACTTATGGATGATATGGCAGCTATCAGGTCAGACAGTGGAAAACTTATGGCTATACACAGGATCCTGACAGATTATGATAAAATTAATACATTAGACTTAAATCAATTCTTTACAAAAAGTATTGTGATTTTATAATGGTTGATCTGGAGCCTGACCGGAAGCCGGACTCAGGCTTACAGGTCCGGATCATTAAGATTTAATTTTTTGGGGAAATTTACCTTGGTGAAAATTATCAGGTTAGAGGATATTAAAAGAAAAGACCATAAAGGTATCGGTACAGCTATGGTTATAGGCTTTTTTGACGGCGTACACCGGGGACACCAGAAAATTATCAGAAGATGTATAAATAAGGCATCAGAGACCGGCGGCAAAAGCATAGCCATGACTTTTGACCAGCCTCCTGTCAATATATTGAAGAATGGCCCGCACAAGAAGCTTATACTTGCATATGAGGATAAGGTAAATATTATTGGGGAGCTGGGAACCGATATGATAGTAACAGCCAAAATAGAAAAAAGTTTCCTGGAGCTGACCCCGGAAGAATTCTGCCGGGACATACTGGTGGGCCTGTTTGATTTAAAATACCTTTTTATAGGCAAGGGATTCAAATTCGGCAAAGGCGCTTCCGGCAATACGGCTTATTTAAAAAAATACCTGGGCGGTAGAAATATAATAGTAAAAGAAGTAGACCTGGTCCAAAGCCGGGGCGAAGCTATATCAAGCACCATGATAAGAAAATACTATTCCCAGGGGAATATAAGAAGGATAAGGCAGCTCCTGGGGAGGGAGCCTTTCATGAAAGGCGAAGTTTTAAGAGGTGCTGGAAGGGGCAGGAAACTTGGGATACCCACAGTCAATATTGAGCCTGACTCAAGGTTGGTCCTGCCGGATGACGGGGTGTATTTAGGCAAAGTAATCGATATGGGAAATCCGGGACAGGAAAGGATGCCTGCTGTCATAAATATTGGTGATAATCCCACATTCGGGGACCGGCAAAAAAGAATTGAAAGCCATATACTGGATTTTGAAGGGGATATGTATGGAAAGGTCATCAGGGTTGATTTCCTGGAGAGATTAAGGGAAGAAATAAAGTTTGATACTTCCCACAGTCTTCAAAAACAGATCGCTAAGGATATCAGCAGGGCCAGACGCTACTTTAAGCTATAGGCTTGCAGTTAAAATATGACATTGATTCAATTGTAATTATAAAATACTTATGATAAATTATACTGCGGACAAAACAAGGAGGTGGAAGCAGAATTGACATTAGTTAAAGAAGAAAAACAGAAGATTATTGAAAAATTTAAGACACACGAGAATGATACTGGCTCAGCAGAAGTTCAGATAGCTATTCTTACTACCAAGATAAACAAGCTTAATGAGCATCTCAAGATTAATAAGAAAGATCATCATTCAAGAAGAGGTCTGGTGATGATGGTAGGCAGGAGAAAAAGGCTCCTGGAATACCTGAAGAATACTGAAGTTGCAAAATACAAGAAAATTATAAAGGAACTGGGTTTAAGAAAATAACCACCTTCCTATTGGCTTCATTTTTCAAATCAATTATTTTTTTAAGGAGATTAATAGTTTAGTATGGAAACTAAATGTGAAATAGATATTGGCGGGAAAACTATGGAGTTTTCCACCGGCAAGCTTGCTATGCAGGCTAATTCGGTTTTGGTCAAGTCTGCCGGGAACGGTATACTTGTCACTGCAGTGATGAATAAAAGGGCATCGGAGAATATTGATTTCTTTCCCCTGACTGTCGATGTTGAGGAAAGGATGTATGCTGCCGGTAAGATCCCGGGCGGATTCCTGAAAAGGGAAGGAAGGGCTTCGGATAAAGCGGTACTTACATCAAGGCTTACCGACAGGCCATTAAGGCCATTATTCGACAAAAACATGCGGAATGAAGTACAGATAATAGCAACTGTGCTTTCCGTAGATAAGGTAAATCTTTATGATATATCAGTTATAAACGGAGCTTCCATGGCTCTTTGCATATCTGATATACCTTTTGAAGAGCCGGTTGGAGCAGTGAGGATCGGCAAGGTCGAAGACAAGTGGATTGTAAATCCCACTTATGAAGAATTAAAAGAAAGCATAATAGACATTGTAGTGGCGGGCACGGAGAATGCCATACTTATGGTGGAAGCCGGAGGCCGCGAGGCACCTGAAGAAGTGGCTATAGAAGCTATTGGCAGGGCCCATGATGAGATCAAAAAGATAGTTGCACTCCAGAATGAGTTCAGGGAAAAGGTGCAGAAGGAAAAATCTGAGACCCATAGATTCCAGGTAAATGAAAAAGTACAGGCTAAAGTCAGGGAACTGGCTGAAAGCAGGATAAAAGAAGTGCTTTCTTCAATTGAGGAATTATCCGGAGACCCTGATAAGGCAATTGCCATACAGGAAGACACTTCAAATATTTTTGGAGAGCGTATTTCTGAGATAAAAGATGAAATCGTGGAAGCCCTTAATGAAGAATTTCCCGATGATGCTGAGAGTATTGTAGCTAGCTTCAAAGACATAGAAAAGAATCTGGTAAGGGAAATGATACTGGAAAAAGGCATAAGGCCTGACGGCAGGAAGACTTCCGAGATAAGGAAGATATCATGTGAGGTCGGCCTATTCCCGGACACAACTCACGGAATGGGCTTGTTTACCAGAGGTAAGACACAGGCACTTACCATACTTGCACTAGGTTCCATAAGAGAAGTGCAGAGACTTGATAATCTTGGCGTTGAAGAATTCAAGAGATATATGCATCATTACAATTTCCCTCCATTCAGCACCGGCGAGACCTGGTTTTTGAGAGGACCCAAAAGGCGAGAGATCGGCCACGGCGCACTGGCGGAAAAGGCATTAAGGCCCATGATCCCGCCAGAGGAAGACTTTCCATATGCACTAAGGCTTGTATCCGAGATAATGAGCTCTAATGGATCCACTTCTATGGCTAGCGTATGCGGAAGCACCCTGGCGCTAATGGATGCAGGAGTGCCCATAAAGAATCCTGTTTCCGGTATTGCAATGGGCCTTATTAAAGGCGAAGGGGATAAGTATGAGATACTTACGGATATCCAGGGGATAGAGGATTTCTATGGCGATATGGACTTTAAGGTAGCTGGTACCAAAAATGGCATTACCGCCCTCCAGATGGATATAAAGATAAAAGGGATAGACCTGGAAATAATGAAAGCGGCTCTTGACAGGGCAAAGCAAGGAAGGATGTATATACTGGAAAAGATGCTTGACACCATTCCCGAGCCCAGGGAAACGCTATCCAAGGCAGCTCCCAAGATAACGACTTTTACTATTCCTAAAGATAAGATAGGCGAAGTAATAGGCCCGGGCGGCAAAGTCATAAAAGGCCTCAAGGAAGAATTTGAGCTGGACGAGATAGATGTAACTGACTTTAATGGTGAAGGCATGGTCTCTATAACCTCAGCCGATGACGAGGCTATAAGGAAAGCAAAAGAAAAAATAAAGGGTATGTTAAGATCACCCGAAGATATAAAAGTGGGAGATGAATTTAATGGTACTGTAGTGGGTATCACTCCATACGGTGCTTTTATAAACCTGATACCGGGGACCGACGGCTTGCTCCATATATCAAAGGTAGCACGCGAGAGGATAAAGAGTGTAGAAGAACACCTGAAGATGGGTGACACTATAACTGTAAGGGTGGCAAATATTGATCCAAGATCCAGGAAGATCAGCCTGGAGAGGACAGATATATAAAAGGCTCTAATGCATTTTTTTAACAGCCCGCAGCAATGATAATGGAGTTGATAGCAAGATAGCGGTTAAAAAAGTTAAGAATTTTGACAATTACAGGATCACTGAGCTTGATAATGGCATAAGGGTGATCAGTGAGAATATACCTCATTTTCGTTCTATTTCCCTGGGATTCTGGGTACCTGCAGGTTCCAGGGATGAGGAAGAAAATAATAATGGCATTACCCACCTTATAGAACACCTTATATTTAAAGGAACGCATAATAGGACTTTCAGGGACATTGCAATTGAATTTGATGCAATGGGTGCAGAGTTCAATGCTTTCACTGATAAGGAATACTGCTGCATCTATGCCGATTTCATTGATGAGAACCTGCCAAAATGCATTGAGCTTCTGCTTGATATAGTATGTAATCCTTCATTCCATACCGAACATGTTAAGACAGAAAAGAATATAGTCCTGGAAGAAATAAAGATGATGGAGGATAATCCTTCCGATATGCTTCTTAACCATTTTTATTCAGAGGTTTTCGAAGGCCATCCGCTGGCCCTTCCCATACTGGGTACAAGGAAAAGCCTAAGGAAGATAAACAAGAAAGCTATAAACAGCTATTTTTCTTCCAGGTTCGGCCTGAACAATATGGTAATATCAGCTGCCGGGAATATAGAGCATACTAGCCTGGTAGAGATGATAAAAAAGCATCCATCACGATCAGGAGAGAAAAATCCTGTTAAAGACATGCCTGAAGCCAAACTTCCAGAAAACGGCAAATACAGTCAGAGCATACATAAGAGTAAAAGCAAGGCAGCGCATATATGCCTGGGGGGACCAGGCTGCGGAAGGAAAAGCAAAGACAGATATCCATTATCATTATTTACAAATCTTTTGGGCGGAAGTATGAGCAGCCGTCTTTTTCAGAAGATAAGGGAGGAAGAAGGACTGGCCTATAGCATATCAGCCAGCAATGTACAGTACCAGGATACTGGAATGGTACTGATGTATTCTGCATCATCCGTAAAAAATGTTGAAAAGATCCTGAAACTTATAAGAACAGAATTAGTTGATATAATTGTAAACAGCGTAAAGAAAGAGGAACTAGAGCGGGCAAGGGATAATATGAAGGGCAATATAGTCCTGGCAGTAGAAGATATAAGTTCCAGGATGTTCCGTCTGGGCAAGACACTTCTGTTCGACAAAAAGGTTTTGACTATTGACCAGATATTAAAGAAAATAGATTCCATAACAGTGGAAGATATAAATAATATTGTGGAGAAATATTTTAACCCGGAAGACCTGCGCACGATCATCCTGGGGAAAGGTATAAGACAATGATAAAAATAGCAATGTTCGGAATATGCGGCAGGATGGGGAGCGCCATAACTTCCGAACTCATAAAAGAAGACGATATAAGCCTGGTAGCAGGATTTGACAGCATCAATAAGGGAAAGGATGCAGGACAGTTCCTGGGTTCAGGCAAGATCAATGTTCCCATTACTGATTCCTATGATGATGTGAAAGATGCAAAGCCTGATATTATAGTTGATTTTACTATAGCTGAGGTAGCTGAAAAGACCATTGAATGGGCCATAAATAATAGAATCGATATAATAGTGGGCACCACCGGCCTTAAGCCGGAAAAGCTTAGGCAATTTGAGCAGATGGCTGCAAGTCCCGGATCCAGGGTTCTTGTCATACCTAATTTTGCCATTGGTGCAGTTATCATGATGAAGGTATCAAAGATGATCGCCGGCTATTTCGATAATTGCGAGATCATAGAAATGCATCATGATGGTAAAAAGGATGCTCCTTCAGGTACATCTCTGGCTACGGCTAGAGGCATATCCGATAGTATTGCTTATAATAAGAACAGGCTTAAGGATAGTGAGATTGAAAATATAGAAAGCAGCCGGGGAGGCTTTGCCGGCGGCCTTCATATCCACAGTGTGAGGCTTCCCGGACTTGTTGCACATCAGAATGTAATATTCGGTGCCCGGGGCCAGACACTGTCAATAAGGCATGACAGTATGGACAGGTCTTCTTTTTATCCCGGAGTAATAATGGCAGTAAGGAATATTGATAAGATTGAAGGCTATGCATTCGGTCTGGAACGGTTAATAGAATTCGATTAGAAATAATATATAAAATCATGAAACTGGAAAAAGGAGTTATAAGAACCAGAACCCGGAAGGGTCCTGGAACCTCAAAAAATAGAATATGGCAAAAAAACATAGTATAAAACTGATACCCCTGGGCGGGGTAAGCGGTATAGGAAAGAATATGATGGTCATCGAAAAGGCAAATCAGATGATCGTCATAGATTGCGGACTGATGTTTCCCGATGATGAGATGCCTGGTATTGATTTTTTAATACCTGATTTTTCATATGTACTTCAAAATGTTAATAAGCTTAAGGCAATAATACTTACTCATGGACATGAGGACCACATAGGCGCCCTGCCATTCCTGATGAAGAAAGTAAAGGTCCCGGTTTACGGCACAAAGCTGACACTGGGCCTGGCAAAAAGCAAGCTAAACGGCATTGCCGGTTCCGGTACCATCCAGTACAATGTAATAGATCCCGACAAGACACTTTCCCTGGGAGGTATGATGATCGAATTCTTCCGGGTAAATCACAGCATCCCTGACGGAGTAGGACTGATAATCAGGACTGATATAGGGACCATAATACATTCAGGGGATTTCAAGATAGACCATTATCCTATCGATAATGTGCATACCGATATAAATAAGATCGCAAAGGCCGGGGAGGAAGGCGTGCTGGCCTTGCTGTGTGACAGCACTAATGCCGAGGAGGAAGGATTTACCCTGCCTGAAAGGGATGTAGGAAGGACTCTAAGGGATAAATTTGACCAGGCTTCAAAAAGGATAATAGTGGCTACTTTTTCTTCCCATATACACAGGATCCAGCAGGTCCTGGATGTTTCTGCCCAAATGGATAAGAAGGTGGCCATATCCGGCAAATCCATGCTTAAGACCATAAAAATAGCAGGAGAGCTGGGATATCTCAAGGTGCCCGAGAGCATAATAATACCTATTGCCAAAATCGATGAACTTCCGATAAATGAAATAGTGATACTTTCTACCGGAAGCCAGGGAGAACCTCTTTCAGCCCTTAACAGGATGGCAATGGGAGACCATAGAAGGGTAAGCATAATGAAGGGGGATATGGTTATAATATCAGCTTCTCCCATACCCGGAAATGAAAAGCCAATATCCAATACCATTAATATGCTCCTTAAGCAGGGAGCGGAAGTCTTTTATGAATCGATAGCCGGAGTACATGTATCCGGCCATGCTGCCCAGGAAGAAATAAAGATGATGATAAGCCTGGCAAAGCCAAAATATTTTATACCCATACATGGTGAGAATAAGCATAAGATACAGAATTCACAGATCGCAAGGTCTATGGGTGTCCATCCTGATAATACGCTGAATATGCAGAACGGCGATATAGTAAAGATGAATGTCGATGTTTGCAGGATTTCAGGAAATATAAAGCCCAAGAATGTCTATGTTGATGGGATCGGTATGGGGAATATAGAGGATATGGTCTTAAGGGACAGGAAGATGCTCTCCAATAATGGAATAATATTTATTGCTATGGGGATAGACCTTAAAAAAAGGAAAATCATTACAGAGCCCGACTTCACCATGAGGGGAATAATATTTATAGATAATCTGGGCGATATCCTGGAAGATGGAAGAAAGATAATAAAGGATTCTCTGGATCACTGTTTTGATAACAATATCCTGGATAAGAACCGGATTGAAGGTCATATAACCGATAGGCTTGAAAAATTTATTTTTAAAAAAGCAAGGATTAGGCCTATAATAGCACTTAAGGTAATGATAAATAATTGACCTGGGGAGCTTGTTTAAGAGTAGGCTCCTGGAATATATATAGAAATATGGCAAGGAAAAATAGCAAACGCAGCAAGGCAGCCAAAAAACCTGCAAATACCCGCCGGACAGGAACTACCAGGAGGAAAAAAAGAACCAGTTCCCGGAGAAGGATGGAAGTCTATGCAATATTTATAATAATGGCAGCCATCCTTATGGGAATAAGCGTATTCCTTCCCCAGGATACCGGTTATGTAAACCAGAGGGTAAATGAATTCATTTCCTATATTTTCGGCATTGGCAAATATATAATACCATTCCTGCTTCTGGCCTGGGGCATAAGTTTCTTTATAAGAAATAAAAAAAGGCTTTCTTTAAGATTCGGGTCTGGATTCCTGCTCCTATTTCTTTCAGCTGCCGGAATAATATCCAGCAACCTGAAATATTCAAGTATTTTTGACAGCGTGATAATAAGCACCAGGGGCGGAATAACCGGTGCTGGTATTTTTTACGGATTGTCCCGGCTTTTTGGAAGGGCTGGGTCAATTACAGTGCTGGCCGTACTGATAATAATATCCATATTGATCCTGACCAGGATATCCCTGATAGACCTGGGTAAAAAGATCGGTGTATTTTTCAGTAATGTTGATTTCAGGATATTCGCTGAGGTTTTCGGCAGGGACAGGCAGGAGAAGCAAGACCTCCCGGCAAAAACCAGCAGCCTGGATAAAAATTGGGGAAAAAGGCTTCGGGACCAAAAAGTGCCTAAAGAGACTGTAGTTTCAGGCAAGTCTGAAAAAGGAGCAGTCAGCGAACCTGAACTTATTGACGGGCTGGGAAGGACCAGCGCCATTACAAAGCCTGAGGGAAAAGAAGGCAAAGAACAGCTTAAGATGCCCATAACCGGCGTGGAAGACGAAGATGATAATTACAGGACTCCTCCACTAAACTTGCTTAAGAAATCAAGAAATATTCCTTCAAAGCTTTATAAGCAGAGCGTTAAAGAAAGAGTTTCAACATTAAACAGGGTATTCGAGGATTTTAATTTGTCGGCTAAGATCGACAGGGTAGTAAGGGGGCCGTCTGTTACAATGTATGAGATAAGCCTATCCCCGGGCGTAAAAGTACAGAGGCTTTTCAGCCTGGAAGATGATTTTTGTGTGGCCCTTGGTTCTGCCGATCTAAGAATACTGGCACCCATACCGGGTAAATCCGCCATAGGACTGGAAGTACCCAATCAGCTGAGGACTATCGTAACCCTGGGGGATATATTCTCCCATAATGATAAAAAATTATCGGATGAGCTCCTGAATGTTCCGCTGGGTAAGAATCTTTCCGGGGATACCATCTATATGAATATTCTGGAGATGCCCCATGTCTTAATAGCCGGGGCTACCAATTCAGGTAAGAGCTCGTGTCTTAATAGCATAATCATATCGCTTCTCATGAAGGTAAAGCCCAGCGAGGTAAGGTTCATAATGATAGACCCTAAGATGGTAGAACTCAGTATATATAATGGAGTGCCTCACCTCCTGTCCCCGGTAGTGGTAAATCCTAAAAAAGCGGCTTCTGCACTGCAGTGGGCTGTGGAAGAGATGGAAAACAGGTTCAGGGTACTGGTAGAGAGGAACTTCAAATCCCTCCTGGAGTATAATAAGGAAGCAAAGAAGAGCTCAAATGATGATGAAGATTTCAAGCCCCTGCCCTATATAGTCCTTTTTATTGATGAGCTGGCTGACCTTATGATGGTAGCGGCATCGGAGGTAGAGGACAGTATATGCCGCATAGCCCAGATGGGCAGAGCTGTAGGTATGCACCTGGTAATTGCTACCCAGAGGCCTTCAGTCAATGTAATAACCGGCCTTATCAAGGCTAATGTGCCTTCAAGGATAGCATTCATGGTCACATCCAATGTGGATTCCAGGGTTATACTGGACTGTTCCGGGGCCGATAAGCTCATTGGCAGGGGAGATATGCTTTATTTGCCATATTATCTTAACAAACCGGAAAGGATCCAGGGCTGTTTTGTTACTTCAAATGAGATAGAGATGATAACCGGCTATATAAAAGGGGAGAAAGAGCCGGAGTATAATGTAGATATTTCCAAGAAGATAAGCCAGTCAGGAAAAAAGAATTTAGATACTGATGATCTTTTCTATGATGCATTAAAGATAGCGGTTGATTTTGGCCATGCTTCGGCATCGCTTCTTCAAAGAAGGCTTAAAGTCGGTTATTCCAGGGCTGCCCGGATAATAGACCAGCTTGAAGGCAGCGGATATATAGGCCCGTATGAAGGCAGCAAGCCAAGGGAAATATTGATATCAAAGGATGACCTGGCAGACATTTTAGGAGTTAATCCGGAAAATGAAGCTTAGGAGCCTGTCTAAAAACTGGTATTTACAAAGATCGAGGCATAAGAATGAAGTGTTCTATTATTTCAATCGGTACAGAATTGAGCCTGGGACTCATAACTGACAGTAATTCTGCTTTTATTGCAGGAAGGCTTTCTGAATTTGGAATAGAATGCAATTATATGTTTACTGTCCCTGATAGCACCGAAGAGATAATAAATGCAGTAAAAAGCGCAATAGTCCATAGCGATATAACTATAGTGTCGGGAGGCCTGGGGCCTACAGATGATGATATGACCAGGGCAGCGGTGACTGAAGCCCTGGGTAAGAAGTTGGTAAAAAAAGAGGAGCTTGACACTACCAGCCTCAAGTTTATCCGCACAAAAAGGACAAAAGAGGTAAATGAGAGGCTGCTGAGACAGTCATATATACCTGAAGGATCAGTACCCATAATACCCAGGATCGGCAGCGCATCCGGATTCAGGGTCGAACTGCCGGAAGGAAAATTTCTTTTTTCAATACCAGGAGTCCCTAAAGAGATGAGGAGTATGTTTGTGGAAGACATCCTGCCATTTCTTAAGGAAATGGCTTTTTCCGCCAAAGGAAATATCAAGGGGACCAAGATAAGGAAAAGCACCCTGCTTACCACGGATATAAGCGAGACCGAGATCGAGGAAAGGATAAAGGACCTGGTATGGGAAGCAAAGAAAGATTATATAGATATTGGGATAACCGCTACTCCGGGCCTTATAAAGATCATCCTGGTGGAAAGAACCCAAAAAACCGGGAAAGGTAAAGATAATCTCAAGGTATTTGAGGAAAAGATCAGCCGCCGGCTGGGAAGTTATGTATATGGCAGGGGAAATACGCTTATATCAGACAATCTTAAAGATGCTGTGGAAGCTGTTGGAAGTCCTGTCACCATATCTGCGGCAGAATCTATTACTGGGGGCCTTATCTCGAGCATTATCACTGATACTCCCGGCAGCTCAGGCTTTTTTAAAGGTTCGGTGGTATCATATTCAGAATCAGCCAAGGAGAAGATACTGGGTATTGATCCGGCGCTTATAAAGTCAAGGGGTGCCGTGAGCAGGGAAGTATGCATTGCCATGGCAGATAATGTAAGATCATTATTTGATACGGATTATTCGCTGTCTGTTACCGGTTATGCCGGTCCGGAATATGAGGGAGATAATTTGGGACAGGTTTTCTGCTGCATAAAAGGACCTTCAGGATACAGCAGGGTATTTGAAAAGAAGTTCCTGGGAAACAGGACAGAGATTAAATTCAGGACCACACAATTTGTCTTAAATGAGCTCAGGAATGCAATAAAAAACAGGGGAAGATGATCTGGATGCCTAGAAGGATCTTTATTGCAGTCGAGATCAGCGAAGACATAAGGAGAGCCATTTATGGACAATCCAGGAAAGCATTTTCCTCCTATGACCGCATAAGGATAATTCCTCCCGAAAATATCCATATAACCCTTAAATTCCTGGGAAATACCAGGGACCAGGATATAGGGAAAATAATCGATGCCACTGGTGAAGCAGTATCCAGCCATGAAAGCTTTGATTATTCGCTGGAGGAAAAGATCGGTGCCTTTCCCAATACCCAAAGAGCAAGGATTGCTTTTATCGGCATCAAGAAAGGGGATAATAATGTTAAAAGCCTTTATAAGTCAATAGAGGATAATCTTTTTAATTCTGGCTTTGAAAGAGAAAACAAAAGGTTTTATCCCCATATAACAATTGCCCGCTTAAAGAAACCATCAGAGATCTGCAGCACTTTATGGGATTCTTCCAGCCTGAGCCATTTTGAACCATGTGCAGAATCGGCGGCAGTGATCGAAAGTATTTTAGGGAGAGATGGCGCCAGATATATAATTATTAAAAGATTTGTTTTAAAATAAGTTGATGCATAAGCTAGGCCGATGGCCCTGTATTATTATCAGGGCTCTATTTATTGGAAATTGCCGCAATCTTTAATAAAGGTCAAAGCCCTGGGAAAAATATATTTAAGGAAATCCATATTGGATTATGCAAATGGTTCTAAGAAATATATTTATATGATATAATCAATATATTATGTAATTGTGCAATTATACTAATATACTTATGGAGGATTTTACATGGAAAGAGAAAAAATAATTGAAAATACGGTTTCCCAGATAGAAAGGCAGTATGGTGTCGGATCAATAATGAAACTTGGGGAACCGGGAGCTCTCCAGAGAGTGGAATCCATTTCAACCGGCTCACTGGAGCTGGATATCGCCCTGGGAGTGGGTGGAATACCCAGGGGAAGAGTAACAGAGATTTATGGTCCGGAAGCCTCCGGCAAGACCACCCTGGCCCTCCATATAGTATCCAATGCACAAAAGAATGGCGGCATAGCTGCTTTCATAGATGCGGAGCATGCCCTGGATCCCAACTATGCACGGAATCTTGGGGTAAATGTTGAAGAACTCCTTCTTTCACAGCCTGATAATGGCGAGCAGGCACTGGAAATCGCAGAGATACTTTTAAAGAGCAGTGCCCTTGATGTTATAGTAATCGACTCTGTGGCTGCACTGGTGCCCCGTGCAGAGCTTGAAGGGGAGATAGGGGACTCCCATGTAGGCCTGCAGGCCAGATTGATGTCCAAGGCTCTCAGGAAGCTTACAGGGGTAGTCAATAAGACCAAGACCTCGGTTATATTCATAAACCAGCTCAGGGAGAAAATAGGTATAATGTTCGGCAATCCCGAAGTCACCCCAGGCGGAAGGGCGCTTAAGTTCTATTCCTCGGTAAGGCTTGACATAAGGAGGATAGACTCTATAAAGAGCGGTACTGATATTGTAGGAAACAGGGTAAGGGTAAAAGTTGCAAAGAATAAAGTGGCTGCTCCATTTAAAAAAGCGGAATTTGATATTATGTACGGCAAGGGTATCTCCAGGGAAGGAAGCATTATAGATGTAGCTGCAGAATCCGGGATAATAGAAAAGAGCGGTTCCTGGTATTCATACAAAGAGGAAAGGATCGGGCAGGGCAGGGAAAATGCTAAGATGTTCCTTATGCAGAATGAGAAGATAGCTGAAGAGATCGAGAATGCAGTCAAGCAAGAACTTGGTTTTGCAAAGCCAGAGCCAAAACAGAAAAGCGGGAAAAAAGCCTCAAATAAGGAACAGACCTAAAGATATCAGCTTAAGCAGCTTATAATAATATAAGAAAATTCTATTTGACTTCTACCCTGCAAATGATAGAATATACTTCGCTCATTGAAGATTGTATTTATTACCGCATTTCGCGATAAATCTTTAAAAAAGTTTTTTAATTTTTTTGTTGACATGCGGTTGCGGGTGTGATAAATTTCTTCAGGTTGTTTGGTGTTCATTGAGAACTAAATAGTGCAAGCATTGGATTTACGTTAATTTTTTCAGATTTAATTGAGAGTTTGATCCTGGCTCAGGACAAACGCTAACGGTGTGCTTAACACATGCAAGTCGAACGGGCGATACAGGAGTGGCAACACACTTGTAAAGCTAGTGGCGAACGGGTGAGTAACGCGTAGGCAATCTGCCTTGGAGATTGGGACAACCATTCGAAAGAATGGCTAATACCAAATACCTTATATTGATCGCATGATTTTTATAATAAAGGGGGCTTCGGCTCTCGCTTCAAGATGAGCCTGCGTCCTATTAGCTAGTTGGTGAGGTAACGGCTCACCAAGGCAACGATGGGTAGCCGGCCTGAGAGGGTGACCGGCCACATTGGGACTGAGATACGGCCCAGACTCCTACGGGAGGCAGCAGTGGGGAATCTTGCGCAATGGGCGAAAGCCTGACGCAGCGACACCGTGTGAAGGATGAAGG
>Ga0180435_10004004_pt1 | contig 14600 bp, 1 predicted proteins | sample SS_ome_3_FD_132467 | JGI IMG/M metagenome (GOLD analysis project Ga0180435, IMG submission 132467) | Hypersaline lake sediment archaeal communities from the Salton Sea, California, USA - SS_3_S_1 metaG | ecosystem: Environmental > Aquatic > Non-marine Saline and Alkaline > Hypersaline > Sediment... | reverse complement strand
TGTCATCGAGGGGTATTCCGCCGATGTGACCGCCAGCGGATACGCGCCCTACGGCGATATGACCGATCAACTGAGCGTGATCACCCAGGAAATCGACGAGGTCCAGGCTGTCTTAGACATTGTCGATCCCATGGTGGATATGCTGTACACGGGACAGATCGGCTATCAATACTTTGATGCTCAGTTGCGATTGCTGGCCGACTACGGTGAATACGTCATTTCGGACCTGTGGTCGGAAGTGGTGGCCATTACCGGCTTTGATACCCTGGCCAATATCTACAGCGATCTTGCGGATGTCGACCAGGCCGTCATTTGGAGAACGGACCTGGATCAGGTCCTCGTTGACCTGACGGACGTTCAGTCAACCATTGCCCAGCTGGAAAACGATATCGCTGCCGCCGAGGCGGAATTACAGAATCACCCGAGCATCGACTATATCCGAGATCAAATTTCCACCATTCAAGCCGAAATCGATTCGCTGGAGGGCTATCTGGACCAGCTCGACACCCAGTTTGTGAATATCGCCTACCGCTATATTCAAGACCAAATCGATGCCGATTGGCATAGTGGTCAGGAAAAGACCCAAGACACGGTCGATTTTTGGGTCTATGAAGTCAATGCCATTCTCAAAGAGCGGGGCGAGCGGGAGTCCTTTAAGACACGGCCGCCGGCCACGGAGAATTGGACCAAGTTTGGTTTTGATACCAGTGACGGCGCCTTCGTCTTCGTCTTGGCAAACGGTGAGAAACCGAGGCTTCCATACGATTATTTCAATGTCACCGACGGCGTGTACGACCTAGAGGCCGGGGAGATGGCCTACTACGGCCCGGAGGAATTGAAACTGAGCCTTGCCGATCTGAATCTGGATCTGGTTAGCGGCTTAAAGACGGACGTGCTTCTTGAGCTGCGCGCTGATCTCCTCATCTCCTGGGGCAAAGGGCAAAAGCGCACTTCCTCGGGTACCCCCACACAAGAGGGGGATCTGCAGGCGGCACGCAGTGGCTTGGTCGAGTATGAAGGGGCCACCGGAGAGCTCGATCAGAAGCTTCCGATGACCCGAGACGAAATTGTTCCGGAGATCCAAGCCCGGGAGGATGAACTGGACGACCTTGAGCAGGATGAAGCCTATTGGCTGAATGAAGAGACCATCGTCACCGGGCTCAAGGATGACCTTGCCGCCTGGAACACCCAGTTGGACCAGGAACAGGCATTGGAAGCCGACCTCATATTGGATCGGGACACCCTGCAGGGGAGTCTGGAACAAATCGGATACCCCCATGATCAATACAGCCTTGCCGATCTACAGGTGATCCAGAGTGATCTCACCGCCGATCAGGATGCCCTCGAGGGCCATGTTGATGTGGTAACGGAACAATCCGGGCAGGATCCGAGCCTCATCGAAGCGCAACAAACCGTTTTAAACGATGAACTGACGACGCTGTCGGATCAACAGACCGTTCTGGACGCCGATATAGACGGACTCCAGCTCATTCTCCAGGATGCCCAAAACGGCTTGAGCAATCGGGTTCCCACAGAAGCGGATCGGCTCCTGGGGGTACAGGATACGCTGTCGGGCTTGGAAAGCAGCTACGCCACGGAAATGGTGGACATCGAGTCCCAAATCGACAGTATTGTTTCGGAGAACAATCTTACCACCCGACTGGATCAATTGACCGACGAACTGGCCGATTTGAACCAGACGGTGAGTACGTCACAGACCCAGATCGCCGACAAGGAAGTGCAGCTGCAGGGCCTGGCGGACGAAGAAACGCAATTGCAGAGCGAGCTCGATACCATCATCGCCCAGAAATGGTTCGAGCGCAGCGATCTGGCAGCCAAGCACCTGGGCGATCAAAACGCGGAGGCCGACGTACTGCTGGCCGCACAGAACCTGCTTACGGACCAGGGGGCGTTGACATTCCATGGTACCGCCGAGACTTATCGCGATCTCCTGGCCGAAACGGAAAATCGGATAGCGGTCATCTCCGATGAACTGGCGCTTCTCAAATCCGACTGTGCGCAACTGGAGGCACAACTACAGGCGGTACAAACGGCTGCCGCGGACCCCACGACGATTCGCATCGAGGCCAAGGGGTATACATATGCCAGCGACGTGATGGGTACCAGTTCCGATCCCGACGAAGGCATCCGGGTGGCACAGGATCCTTTCTCAGGTTATTTTATCTACGAGAATATGGAGACGGGCGGGCGCTACTTCCGGGACGTGAAGGGCATGTCCGTGGAAGACGGTGAGGACATCTATATTGAGGACAACGCCGACGATACCTTCTATAGATGGCTTGCGGATCTGGAATACGACGACGGTGCGGATGCCTGGTATTACCGCGACATAAAAGGCACCCCGGAAGATACGGGGGACGATGTCTTGTATGAAGTCTTTTTGCAGGGAGATGTGCCCGCCGCCGTCTATCCGGGCGAGGTCTCCTTTGTGGTCAAACAGCTTGCGGGTACCACCGAGCAGTATCATGATGAGACTCGGTTGAACGAAGCGGGCGTGGAAGTCACCGAGCCGGTGCGCATTGAAAGCGATCTGTTCAGCGTGCACGATTATCACTACCGGGTCCTGGTGGGGACGGATAACGCAAGCGGTCCCACGCCTTATGATGACGGGTTTGACTGGGATGTTGCCGAGATCTATGTCCTCGATCCCACCACAGGCGAGGCGGTAAGTCTCGATTCGGTGGTGTCGAATACCGAAGGGGTCGTATTGGCGGACGCCGTGGTCGTCGGGCCCGGAGAAACCCTGGCGGATCTGGGAATAACTGAGCTGGAAAGAGAAGATGTACTGGTGAAATACACGGCGTTTACGCCGGCCTACACAAAACTGCCGGCCTCCGATTTCACCTACGTCGATCCGGAGGCGGAATATACCGACAAGGAGTTCGGCGCGGATGAGCCCTTGCCCACGCTCTACACGGAGCTCTTGTACAACGGTCAATTGGTGGTGCCGGTGCCCGAACTTGCCGACGGCGGCATCAACCTTTCGGGTATCTCCCTGGCCGCAGCGGACACGCTGACACTCATCGGGCCACGGGGGATTAAGGGCCTCGATTTCGGCGAGGCATTTTCCGCCACAGAGGTTTATATAGAGACCCGTGAAGACCTGCACCTCAAGGGAAGCCTCCTGGGGACCGATCTGGTGGAGATTCAAACCGACGGCGATCTCTACCTGGAAGGAGGCGCCTTCGTTGAAGGCGATACGGTCCGTTTTATCTCTGAATACGGTTCCGTCTACGGCGATGAGCGGAGTCGTATCGTGGGGGCCACCTTTCAGTCCGACACCCTCGGCGATCTCTATGCCTTTACGGATTTTTCCTACTACGACGTGGCGGCCGCGGCCGGGAATGTCACCCTCTTCGACCGCAATACCCGTGGTGTGGCCAAAACGGTGGATTTGACAAATGTGCAGACCGGCACGGGCAGGGTGCGGGTCACCGCCGACAGTACCCTCCGGGCCATGTACGTGGGGGCCGATACCATCGATCTCATGACCCGCGGAGAGGGAAGCATCGAGGTCGGCCTGCTGGAAACCTGGGGCAGCAGCGTGACCCTGGATTCGGCCCGACACATAAGAGACATCGACGGTGAGCCAAGCAATGTGATCGCCCAGGACGTGACCATGCGGGCCGGCTTGGACATCGGCGCCCGCTACGGTAATTGGTCGGCGGAAACAATCTCGCCGATCAATAACTTGAGCCTGATTATCGATGATGCCTATACCGGGCCGTGGCAAATCGGTGTCGGTGACGGCGGACCGGTAGGCCGAGATATCATTATCGACACGGTGATTTCGACGACGGATTTCATCGCGTTTGCCGCCGCGGGCGATATCGTCTTTACGGAAAAGGGCGCCATCAACGCTGCCGACGGTACCGGCGTCGTTCTCAACGCCGGGAAAAGTGTGCAATTCAGCGACACCCGGGCGGTCGGCGGGACGAACAGTCCCACGATTCTGGGATCGACCATCGATATCACCGCCGAACATATCCGGGGGGGTAAACATGCCCTGGTGACCGGAGACGCTCTCGATGTGATTACATCGACCGGCTTCAGTCTCCGCACCGGCGTGGATGCGCTGAGTGCCGAGATTCGGGATGTAGGCGATTTGAAGATAAATGCCCTCAGCTCGGTCGAGTTGACCGATGTACATGTATTTAACGGGGATGTGGATATTACCGCCGGCGGCAGTATCCTGGCCCGGGACGTGGTTATCGCCACCGACAGTTACGCCAACAAACTCGATTTCGCGGCGGCCGGCAATATTTCCTTTAACGGCGTAAAGGTGGGCCAGCTCACGGAAGTGATCCTGGAAGCCGATGCCGGATTCGCCGGCCTCGATTACGCCTTGGAGGTGGTGCCGGAGCCGGTCGAAGACAGTGTCTATGAAGGGGATCCCGCCACCATTCATATCGACGTGAGGGATCCGTCTTATCTCCATGACCCGGCCGGGGAGACTGTGGACATTCTCATTGATTTCGGGGACGGCACGCCGCCGGAAACGATCGCCGCACCCTACGTCCTGCCTGATGCCCGGAGGTGGGGTGATCCGTCGCAGGAATTCGATGAGAGCCCCGGCTGGCGCTTTCTTTCCGACATGGGGGACGGAAACCGCTATGCGGTGGGGGATCTAAATGGTGACGGCTACGATGATCTGGTCGTCGGCCAGACGGCCTATGACGGTTTCGACAATGAGATCGGCGGCAGAATTGCGATCTATATGGGTTCCGAATCGGGATTGAATCCGAACCCGACGACCATCGAAGGCGCCGATCCGGATGGGGGCTTCGGCAAAGTGATCGCCGCCGCCGGTGATGTGAACGCCGACGGCTATGATGATATTCTGGTGGGAGATCCGAGTCGAGAGGTACAAGTGACGCGTACCATCGTCAATCCCGACGGGACGCTGGGAACGGTGACCCAAATCGTGACCGGAGAAATCTATCTCTATTTGGGAACCGCCGAGGGACTTTCCACGGAAGCCGCCTGGACCCGGGCGGGAGGAACCATCGGGGACCTCGGGTTCTCCGCCACGGGTGCGGGAGATGTAGACGGAGACGGGTATGACGATATCTTGATCGGCATGCCGGGGGCCGATGTCGTTCAACGGGGTGACGCAGGGGCCACGGTTACCTTGAGCAGTGCCGGGCGGGTGGCCTTGTATCGGGGTGCCGCCGAGGGGCTCGAGGCGCGGCCGCAGTGGACCTATTCGGGTCAGGACGAAAACGGCATGCTCGGTTCCGCGGTGACCGGTGTGGGGGACGTAAACGGTGACGGTTACGATGACGTGGTTCTTGGGGCCCGGGGGGAAGACACAGCGGCTATCGCTGACGCCGGTAGGGTCCATCTCTTCATGGGTGGCGAAGACGGTCTGTCACCGCTGCCGGAGCAAATCCTTGAGGGGCCGGCGGCTGACACCGGATTTGGTTGGGATGTAATCGGCGTGGGGGACATCAACAACGACGGGTACCCTGACGTGGCGGTCGGCGCACCCCTGAACGGTACGACGTCCACCCGGGGAGCGGTCTATGTCTATTCGGGTAGCGGCGAGGGCTTTAGCGAGACGCCGCAGGATCTAAAGGTTCCGGAAGCGGCGATCTCGGGGTGGTTCGGCTGGGATCTGGCACCGGCGGGAGATGTCAACAGTGACGGTTATGATGATTTTCTGGTCCTGGCCGGCGGTGTGAGCGGAGTCGAGGGGTCCACCGGACAACCGTTCCTCTATACGGGATCTCCCGGCGGTGTATCTCCCATGATCGTTCAGCTTCCCGACGGAATCGCGGAAACCATCGGATTCGACCATGTCCCGGGGGCCCTGGGCAGCGGCGACTTCAACGGTGACGGATACGGCGATATTGCCCTCGGCGACTGGGCGCGGCATGACCTTGACCACGAGACGTCCCTGTCGATCTATCATGGCAAGGCATTTGACTTCCCGGCTCCGATCGTGGCTGCCGCCGATGTGTCACATGTCTACGCCGATTACGGGACCTACACGGTGACTGCAAGTGTTCTGGGAACGGAAACCCGGTCCAGCGGGTCGTCTCTGGTGGATGTGTCGGGCTATCCGGAGGCCGCCGATGACGACATCGAGACGGACGAAGAAACGCCGGTCACCTTTACCCTTGAGGATATACTCGACAATGACCGGGATCCCGACCTGGGCGATACGGTGGCCTTTGAGAGCATGGACACCTCGGGCATTGGGGGAGCGTTCACCGACAATGGCGACGGTACGTACACCTACGATCCGGACGGCCGGTTTGAGTATCTGGCCGTTGGAGAGACTGCGACCGATACCTTTGTATATGCCGTCGCCGACGAAAACGGTCGCACCGATACGGCCACGGTACAGATAACGATCCGGGGTGTAAATGATATGCCCACGGCGGTTGACGATAACGCCGGCGCCGACGAAGACACAAGCGTGAATCTGGCAAACCTGGCAGAGGACGACACTGATCCCGATCTCTCCGATGACTTAGGGGTCGTCGCCGTTGACGATACGGGGACAATCGGTACGGTGACCCTGGAACCGGACGGGACAGTGACCTACGATCCCGCCGGGCGGTTCGAATATCTGGCCGGCGGAGCCACGGCGACGGATCGTTTTACCTATACGGTATCCGACGGAAACGGCGGTTCGTCGACGGCCGAAGTGATCGTGACGGTGACCGGTGTGAACGATGCACCGTCCATTCAGGATGTCGACGATGTGATTGCCTATCCGCAGGACCTCGATAGGGACGGTGATGTGGACGGAACGGATCTTGTTTGGTTCGCTCAAAGCTATGGGCGGACCGGTTCGGGGTTGGCCGGCGATTTTGACGGCGATGACGACGTCGACTATGCCGATCTGAAGGTCTTTTCCGAGGGCTTTGGAAAGATCGGCTGGGCGGGGTATAAGATCGTTGTCGAAGAAGGTGCCCAGTTTAGTTACACGGTGACGGCCACGGACCCCGATGCGGGAGACGACCTGACGTTTGCCCTGGCCGATCCGGGTATGGGCGATATCGATCCGGATACGGGCGAGTTGACCTGGACGCCGGAAGACGGGGATGCCCGGGCCCGCTTTGAAATACGGGTGACCGACGGTAACGGTCTTGTCGACACCCTGCGGATGACGGTGGCCGTGGCCAACGTGGCGCCAACGGCGGTTATCTCCGGAGATCCGAGTGTCGAGACCGGACAGCCGTATACCCTGAATCTCTATGTTGAAGACCCCGGCGAGGATACCGTGGAAAGCTGGTCGATCGACTGGGGCGACGGCCATGTCGAATCCGTTGCCGGAAATCCCTCGGCGGTTACCCATATCTATGAAACGCCCATGCCGTACGCAGCCGATCTGGATGCCGACGGTGATGTGGATGGAACGGATCTGGTTATCTTCGCTAAGAATTATGAGCGGATCGGGTTGAATCTGCCCGGAGATTTTAATGACGACCGCCGGGTGGACGCAGACGATCTGGCCGCCTTCTCGGCCCAGTTCGGTTTCATTGGGTGGGACGCCTATGAGATCACGGCTACCGTAACCGACGAAGACGGTTCTTACAGCGCGGTGCCCATCGAAGTGGATGTAACGCCGGCAGTTCAAGAAGGGTCCATGGGGACGACGAGCACGACGGACGCCACGGTTGAATCGGATTCGAGTGCGACCATGGGCATGACGTCGGATGCGGATGCCGGCACCGCTATGACGACGGCTGCTTCGACCACACGGATCGTGAGTGACGACCCCCTGGAATCGTTGACCGATCCCGAGACGCAGTCTGGTTCAAGCGGTTTCGACGGCACCACGGCGATGCCCGACAGCCGGACGACTACCGAAAGGCGTGTACCCAATGCCGTCGGCTTGCCTACCCGGGATGTTTCCGTGCATCGTCATGGTACCGCTTCCGCGAAAAAAGCCCTGTTTCTGGCCGCGAGAAATTATCGGGACAATTTGGTGAGGGCGATTCACGAGGTATCCCTTTGGCCGAATGCTGGAGCAGCGAGATGGGATGTCCCCTTGTCGCCCTTTGGCGTGCATGTAAGCTCATGGCATAGGGATTGGTCAGAGGACGGAGATTGGTGGAATCAAGGACAAGATAGAGCGCGCTCGGGTTCGTCGAATCATGTCGGCAGTTGGTTCCCCGATTTTCTTACCTAAAGGCACACATGGCGCCGAATATGACCGAAAATACCACTAGTGGGCAAAAACTTTACGTTAAGTGGCATTGATTTACCCTGGCTTGGCCCCCACAGGATTTACAATACATTGATAATACAGAACTAATTTGCTGGTATCCATTTTGCTGGATGAAACGATGGAATGGGGGTTGTCAGATAGCTCGCCTTGCTCGCAACCTGACCTACGTAAGCTTGCTTTACGTAGGTTAACCACATCGATACATCGGCCGGCAGGTCAGGTTACGCCGGAAGGCGTTACCTGATATGCTTTGTGCCGGGTGAAGTACAAAGGTGATGAAAATGCGGATATTGACAGGGTTGATCGCTTTGTTTCTCGTTAGCCTCTTTCCGGCTGTTCCGGTTTTTGCTCAAATGTCCTTCCATCTGGACTTCGGCCAGGATGACACATACGAAACCGAATGGACGATGGGTGTCGACGAGGAGGTCGCAATAGACATCTATGTGTCCAATGTGCCGGAACCGGGGTTGCAAAGCATGGGGTTTGTCCTGGTATATGACAATTTCGGCTTTGTTTCCGCTGTAGTGGACACCTTTAACTGGAATTTCAAGACGGGGCACCACTCGACTCCTGGAAAAACGGAGATCTATGGTAGCTGCTGGCCACCGGATAGTGCTCTTTACGGGAACGATATTATGCTGGCGACAGTCCGCTTGCGAAGCCTTGGTGAAGGTGTGACGAATTTAAGACTTTTGGATCGAGACGAACTCCACGGTTCCTCATATGACTGTTTTATCCTGGCAGATGGAACTGTCCTCGACCACGAGATTCCGGTTGATCCCGTAGCCTCCATCTCTGTCACTACGGCTGCCCCTTGCCCGGGTGATATGGACGGCGATCGTGACGTGGATGGGACGGACCTGGCTCTGTTTGGTGGCGAATATGAGGTATGTACAGGCGATTGCGCAGGCGATTTTTCCGGAGACGAACGGGTGGACGCCGCGGATTTGCCGTTTGTGACCAATAACCTGGGCAAGACGGATTGTTTATAAGGCATTGCCTGACAAGATATCTAGATTCCGGCCTTCGCCGGAATGGCGAAAGGCAGGGAAGCTGCCTTTTCACAGTTCCATCGCAGTTTCCTCTACGATCAAATTGGGCGCTCCGGCGGCCAGGGGCGTGGCTGACCTACGGAGCGACTATGGGCTTTGCACTCGGTGACCTGACACGATTGAATCAGCGACGACCGCATGCAATATCCTGTTAATCCTGTTAATCCTGTCTAGCCATTTTTATGACAGGGTTCGGTTTCCATATCGGTTTATCAGGCATATCGGGTTTGAGGCTTGACTTTTCGGCCGGGTTTGTAGGAAGCTAAGAAGCATTCCTACGCTGGCAGCAGCCTTTCTTTGACAAGACGGAGAGCCCCCGGACATTGAGGAGATCATGTCCGGTTTGAGTCAATTGTCAGGTAACGCCTTCGGCGTTTCGTAGGTCAGGTTGCGAGCAACGTGACCTACCTGACGCCACTTACAACCTATCACTGGGCGGACAGTGAGCCAGGAAATCAACAAATTCGGGCTGGAGGCCTTGGAGCCTCGGATCCTTCTCTCCGGCGAAGGCATGGGAGAGGCGGATCTGTTTGCGCTTTCCGAGCCGGATCCGGTTGAGGCCACTGCCGTGATAGTTGAAAAACAGCCCTCTTGGGACCCCACCCTTACCGATACGTCTCCTGCATACGATCCATCCGAACAACTTGAAGATATATTTGGCGATCCCGACCCGGAAACAAACGTCTCAGTTGAAGAAAACGATCCGTTTCCCGGTGTCGGGGAAAATCAGGCACCACCGGCTGGCGAAGTTAAAAAGAACAATGAGGAGCGCCTCTCCGCCCCGTCTACGGGTGTGATTCCCGGTAACGGCGAACCGGTGGAAGGACCGTCAATTCCGCGCGGTTCAGACGACGTGTTTTGGAATTCTGCGGCGGCTCAGCGAGTTCAGTCGCTCATCAGCGCCAACGGCCCGCCGGAAGACCCCGCCGGTGATTCATGGGAGGATCCGTATCTTTCCTGTCTCGAAGACCAGGTATTCTGGCTTAATTTCGAGGCGGTCCAGGATCTTACCTATGAGGGACCGGTCACCATCGAAGACATTGATCTTGCCGCATTTGAGGCCCCGGACACGCTGACCGGCCGGGAAGACACCATTATTTCTTCTGCCGTCACCGCGTTACAGGATACGTTTGCGCCTTGGGGGCTGAGTTTTACTACCGAAAAACCCGCCGATAACACTGCCTTTTCCATGATTCACATCGGGGGAGACGATGCCCCCTTCGCCGAGTTCGGCGTCTTTATCGGGTTGTCCGAGAAAATCGACAAGGGCAACACCGACAAAAGCGATATGGCCTTCGTTTTCAGTGACATGATCGCGGGCGCGGGCATGACCGCCGAACAATACGGTTCCGTACTCGCCGGCTATGCCGCCCACGAGGCGGGCCATCTCCTCGGCTGGGAACACGCCTACGAAATGGAGCCTGACGATCCCCTCGCCGCAGTGGGCTGGAAACCCTATGTCCACAACGAAACCGCCAAGGACGTCCGCGTCGATGTGATCGAAGACGGCATGGTCACGATCGGGGACAACGAATACACGGTCCATCCCAAGATCGTGGACGCGATCACCCGGTATCCCTCTCAATACTATGCCGGCTCGGTGGGGCCCGACGGGTTTCCGGAACTGATTATGGGCCAATCCATCTTACACCCGCAATCGCCGGGCATCTGGGCGGGCCACATTCTGGACAAGGCATGGCAGGCCCAGGACGAGGATGACTTGTACAGCCGGGAAGAACAGTTGCAGATCCTGGCCTGGTCTTATGGTTTTTGCACTCACCTTGCCGGTGACGTCTGGTGTCACACCCTGGTCAATGAGTTTACGCGAGGTCCCTGGCCGGAGATCCCGGATATCCTGAATCTGGAGGAACCCAAGTACGCATCCAGTGTCATCAAACACATCATGGTGGAAGATTACCTGGCGGATGCCACGCCGGGCTACGACGCCGATCCGGAGCGGACCCTCCTGCCTACGGGTGACGTAAGCGGCAACGGCACCATCGGGTGTGACTACGATGTGGTAAGCCGGTTCGTTTATCAGGCCTTTATTTTCGATTTTCCGGATTTGCCCGCCGAAAAAGAGACATTTCTTCATCGCGTCAACTCGGAACCGGGAGGCGGCCTTACCGCCAATGACCTGGATGAATTGAACGCTCCCGACCCCGAGCTTTCCGAAGGCCTGAAATCCCGGTTCGCCGAATATATTTTATCGCCGAATCCGGTGGTTACCGAAGTCGAATCCGGCAAGGTCTGGAAAGTCAAGAGTGACTACCGGTATTTCTTGCTTAAGCATGACAGCGACGGTGCTACGGACTTCTTGACGCTCTTCGGATTGGAAAAATCCCGGGGCGTGATCATCGATAGTTTCCTGGATCTGCGGGACCAGCTTGTCACATTGACGGGCACCCTGGGTGTCCCCTACAGTCAATCTCCCGCCGAGGCGGCGCCTCCGGAGAATGAACCGCTTGGCGGCGTGATCGACGGCATATTGGAAGCCGGTGAGCGCCTGCTTCGCGGACAGAGTCCGGTGGATACGGATCAGTTGCTGGATGATCTCAAGACGGTCGGTGACACCATTGCGGACGCCTTCAAGGATCTCTTCGGTCGGATTGCCGGCGGTGAGGATGTGGGCGATGCTGCACTGGAAGATATTGCCGCCGCCATGGCGGATGCCGCCGGCACGGTGACCACGGATTATCTGCACTACTGGATTGCAGGCATCGATGTGGGACTCCAGAGTTGGGGGGATCTGGGCCTGGCCATGTCTCGGGCCCTTTTCGAGGCCGAAACCGAGCGGGATCTGCAAAACCGGGAATCCGGAAGCTACGGCCCGGATGCGGAAGATCCGGACTTTATCGACCGCCGTGGTGAAAACGAATCGGAAATCGGCTTGCTCGACGTGATTCTCAGTACGGTGGATGATCCCGACAACGACCCCACCAGCGACGACTCGTTCATCAATCAAGCGTTCCTTCCCATGATCGGCATTCCCCGCAAGGTGGGCGACTTGCGGTCGGGGTTGAACCGCTTTCTGGATGAAATGGAAAACAAGGTCCTGGATCCGGCCAGGGAGCTACTCGGAGACATCAATCCCTTCGATCCATTGCTGGATTGGATCAAAGAAAAGGTCAAAGACTATTTCCTGGAGCTGTTGCGGGATGCGGCCATCGACCTTTTCGGCTTTGACATCGCACTTTTTGAGTATTTGTCCGATACCACCGCCTCTCCGATGGATCTGGAAAGTATCGAGTTATACTATGCCAACGAGATCACCGGCCTTTCTCGAGAAGCGGAGTGCCGGATCGATTGGAAAAAGCACGACCTGGAGGTCGGAGAGCTGTCGGTTGATCCCGGTGATCTCATTACCATTGCCGGGATCACCCAGCCGGAATGGGAGGGTTTGAACGGCGAGCACGAGGTGACCTCGGTCCTCGATGATTTTACCCTGACCATCGCTTTCGATACGAGCACCTTCACGGAAGCCTATGATCCGGAAAGCGATGCGGGCTCCCTCGGCGAAACCTTCCTGATTGAGCTCTTTGAATCGACGGACCGCGAAAAACTGGATGCCTACCTCGGGTTCGGAAACAGCGACCACTATGAGCCCTTTCCCGTTACCGATGCACAGGGGGATCCCGACTACATCCAGTCCTTCCAATACCGCACGGATGGATCCACCGTTACGATACGATATCACCAGGGTGCCACCGGCCAGCTTCTCGAAAACGCCGAATATGACAAAGACGTCTTTGCGGTTTACGCCAACAGCGTGACACTGGCCCAGATGCTTCTGCTCCAAGAAGAACTCGTTAATGAAACACCGGTCGACGGCACCCAGCCGAAAACCATCAGTAAGCTGATCTCCGATCTGCTGCCGGACGGGCAGTACTTTGACTTTGCCGACAGTGACATTGTCGCCATGAACGGCGATCACGGGGGCAATCTGCTCACTGCCACCCTGTCTGGGCTGAAGGATGAATTCAATCGGCCTGTGAGTCCGGTCGATCGATACGGTGAGCCCGTATTTTCCGATTTGTGGCTGACCACCATTGACGGAGATCACACCTGGCGGCGGGACAGTGCCACCACCGATGCACGGCGATACCGGTATATCGGCACGGAAAGCGGCAACACCGTGGAATGGGCGTTTACCGGCCTCTCCGAAGGAAATTACACCGTCTATGCCGACTGGATGACGTACCTGTACATGGATCCGGCCACCGATGCCCCCTATGAGATTTTCGACGGGGCCGTTTCCGAGGGGACATTTTTGGCGAATCAGCTAAGCGCCTCAGATGACGCCGAGTTTGTGGAAAATATCAACGGCACGGACCGGGTGGAAGGCTGGCACACCTTGGGTACCGTCTATATTTCGAGCGGTACGTTACGGGTGGTGCTCAGCGACGATGCCGACGGCGATGTCGTGGCAGGGCGGATCCGGATCGAATCCGCCGACGGTCCCGCCGAGGTCCGGGTGATCGACAATCAGGATGCGGAATACACCGAGAGTCCGGTACAGCTCTATCAGGCCTCTGGCGACTGGAGCACCGCATTGAACAGTGAGGAATTGCCGCAGGCCTTGCTGGATTGGTTTGCGGGCGCCGACGTCTGTGATTCCCTCTTCGTGGAAGCGGATCTGATCGACAAGGGCATGCTGCCCATGATGCCGGATATCCCGTTGGTACAAACGCTGGTCGACCATACGGACCCCGTTTCCCTCTACGTATGGGAGGGGCTCCCCGCCGATGCCCAAGACGTCTTGAACGATTCGTCATCGAGTGGCGATGTGCTCAAGGCCACCCTGGTGGCGGAACTCAACCGGATACTCCGGGGCGACAGTATCTATGATGCGGCACGGTTTGCCGATGTCCTGCTTTCTTCGGAAACGGCAAATCTCCTGGCCGCGCACCAGGCGGAAGAATTGACCGGCGAACGGTTGATTCGGTTGAATCGTCTCCTCCTCGAAGATGCCTTTCCTGCAGAAATTGCCAGGAGCCTTTCGGAAACCTTTGTGGTACCGCCCTATGGACAGGGGCAATGGGTCATCCGACGGGTGGACAAGATTGATCCGAATGCCTCCGACAAGACCGCGTACGGGGAACCCTACCGGATCGTCAACGACGGGGGCGGTTTTTCCGTGTACACGCAATGGCGAGACATTGCCTATGCCACGGGAACGGGCAACATGCCCCTCTGGGAGAGTCAAACGCTCAGGAGCGAGGTCTTCCGGGAACTGTTTATCGATTGGGAGAATTATGGCGAGCAGTTTCCGGATCTGGGAGACACCGCGACGCCGGACAATGCCTTTATCCTTTCCGATCTTGAGTTCGGACAATTTCCCG
>Ga0180435_10004003_pt1 | contig 14607 bp, 8 predicted proteins | sample SS_ome_3_FD_132467 | JGI IMG/M metagenome (GOLD analysis project Ga0180435, IMG submission 132467) | Hypersaline lake sediment archaeal communities from the Salton Sea, California, USA - SS_3_S_1 metaG | ecosystem: Environmental > Aquatic > Non-marine Saline and Alkaline > Hypersaline > Sediment... | reverse complement strand
TCCCGCATCCGCCTGGGCACTCACCTGGGCAGTAATAGATCTCGTTCGGGGCGCAGGGTGGCGGCGTGCAGTAGATGATGGTAGGTTTAGGGGTAGGCGTGTGGGTAGCGCAGGTGTACCCACATCCGCCTGGGCACTCGCCAGGGCAGTAGTAGGTTTCGTTTGCACTGCAGGGTGGCGGCGTGCAGTAGATGATGGTAGGTTTGGGAGTGGGCGTGTGGGTGGCGCAGGTGGACCCGCATCCGCCTGGGCACTCGCCAGGGCAGTAGTAGGTTTCGTTTGCACTGCAGGGTGGTGGCGTGCAGTAAATGATGGTAGGTTTAGGGGTAGGCGTGTGGGTAGCGCAGGTGTATCCGCATCCGCCTGGGCACTTTCCCGGGCAGTAATAGGTTTCGTTTGCACTGCAGGGTGGTGGCGTGCAGTAGATTTTGGTTGGTTTAGGGGTTGGTGTGTGGGTAGCGCAGGTGGATCCACATCCCCCTGGGCACTCACCTGGGCAGTAATAATTTTCGTTTGCACTGCAGGGTGGTGGCGTGCAGAAGATGATGGTTGGTTCAGGGGTAGGCGTGTGGGTAGCGCAGGTAAATCCGCATCCGCCAGGGCACTCATCTGGGCAGTAATAGTTTTCGTTTGCACTGCAGGGTGGCGGCGTGCAGATGATGATGGTTGGTTCAGGGGTCGGCGTATGGGTAGCGCAGGTGGACCCGCATCCGCCAGGGCACTCATCCGGGCAGTAATAAGTTTCGTTTGTGCTGCAAGGTGGAGGCGTGCAGAAAATGACGGTAGGCTCGAAGGTTGAAGTGATGGTGGGAGTGGGTGGCGGCGCATCGCATGACGTAAGTGCGATCGAGGTGATTATTATTAGAAATATAGCAGGCAAGAAGCGGAAACGTGAACTCATCTAAATCCTCCATTTCTTTTTCGATATTCTCAACAACTGAATGCCTGAATTTCAATTCAACATTAATTAGCACCTTAATTCTGACCCATAAAGTGATTTATACCATATCAGGAAATTTTATTTTATAAGATCAATATTTCCAGAAACACACAAGAAACGGATCTGGTGTGGGCCTTTGTTTGAATGTTCCAAGAATTTTGTCATGGCAACGCGCTTTCTACGTCGGTGATCTTTTTATCTGACAAATCCACCTGTAAACCTCTTCCGTCAACTGATCCTATCCATAATAGGTGACCCTGGTCTGTCTCAAGCTGGAGGAGGTAAGTGGAGTTATCGATCCAAGTCACGGTTTCAACACTTTCTATGAACAGATGGTTTAACACTTTATCCAAAGATTGTGCTTTTTCTCCAAAGCGTACCAGGTATGATTGATCATCCTCGCTGTATACAAAATATTGCCCATCTGGAGACCACGAGAAAAGCTTTATCTCACCGTTACCATATATCTCACTTCCACTTCCATCTATATTATCCAGTTTGACAGCTCTTGGTAGAGAAGTGTCGTTACCCACGGCGATCTGATAGGCAACCCTTGTACAGGTGGGATCCAGCCTGGGACGGGATTGATAAGCAGGTACACTGGTTTTGAACTCGTAAACCCGCGTAGGACCACTGCCATCAAGGGGAACTCTCCAAATCACCGATGGTAGCGGAGTATCTGCATAGATATTGTTTGGGGGGATGATTACCATAAAGGCTTTCTGCTCAGGAACCCAGACGATGTTCGGGTAATAATACCAGTATCTATGTCCTTCCGTAGGAATTTCAGAATACCGAAAGATTTCTCGCAGACCTTTTCCGCGTGGATCCATCAGACTAATTACTCCCTTAGTATCGAGTGAAATCAGTGATCCATCTGGGGAGAAACTATATATGCCACCTTGCCATGGCCCGAGAATAGTTTTCAGTTCACCACTAATAATATCGATCAAGTGTAGGTCTTCATTTAGGTTTAAATTTGACCCAGTTCCAATATAATCATAGGTTGTTATAGCAAGCTGGTCTGTACCGGGGAGAAAACCGAAAAGTAATGGCATGGCATAAAGAGCTTCCTCCCTCACAGCTAATCCAACCATATCCGACCGGGTGAGCAGGGACTGGTGATTAGTTCCATCGCTGGAGACAACCCATAGCTCTCCCAGAGATGAAAGTCTGTAGATCACTTTATTACCATCTTCTGACATTCTTAGATCAGATATTTTCTGATCGGGTAAAAGGGATTTTGGCGGAGAACCTGCTTCCCAAAACCAGAGCTGATTATTTTTAAGGTATGCAATGTCAGGCAGCACATCTGGAAGTGCCGGAGTCTTGACGGGTGTGGCAGATGGCAGGGGTGTAATCTGGGGAGATTCGATTGTTGGCTCAGGAGTCCAAGTGGGAGGTAGAGTTTTGATGGGAATAGGGGTCTGATCTATTAGGATGCATGAGCTGACTATGATTACACAAAGAGAAAGCAGGGATTGGATACGTATTTTCTCCATTGACATTGATATTACCATTGATCGGTTATGGGGGTTTGTTTTGCATATTGATATCCAAATCACCGTAAAGAATTGTTCAGGAGTATCTTAATAAACCGTACTCATTTAAGTAGAAGGATAATATAGATATTTTCTAAACTGAGCCGTCAAACCGAATGAAATAGATTGCTCTCTTATTCAGGAAATTCAATGGTAGATTTTTCATAATAGTCCATATAGGTGATTTTTCCATCATTTATCTCGATCACTACCGGCCAGAGCGCATTGTTGCCTCCATATAAATCTGCCCATATAAAAGTGGTTATATTCCCGCAGGCTGCAATATCTCTGAACTCACAGGGTGGTGACGATTTATAGTAAGAACGCCATAAAGACGATATTTCCTCTGTTCCTTGTAAAAATTTTCCTCGGAAAGATTCTTCAAGGATAGCATCTTCTGAGAAAAGCTCCATAGTTCCTTCCACGTCCTTATTATTGGCTAGAGCTTCAAATGTATCGATAACTTCTAAGATAGATGGATCTGATGGACTGCAGGAAGCTGGAAAAGGGGTTCTGGTTGGGGGAATTGGGGTGGAAGTTGGTGGTAAAGGCGATGAAGTTGGTGGACTCACCGTGCTTGATGGACTGGCAGTGTTCGATGGATTCGCTGTATTTGTAGGCACTAGAGGTGTAGTTTCATGAGATGTGTTTCCGCAGCTCGATAAAAAGGTGATGATGATGGCTCCTGTAATGGATACTATCCAAAATTTATTCCTGTTCATTCTTCCTCCAGGACGAAATAAGCCATTGATTTTTAAGGTATCTGGCGAAATGGAATTATGCGCTGTTCATCGAATGTTATTCTTTTCGATACTTCCATTATTGCATAAATTGTCAAGTTGATCTGTGAAAAAAGGTCACCAAGCCACTTGCTATTGGGAGAGTTCTGGGGCAATAAGAATGGGGAGAAGGTGTCAACAGCCAATGTATACTGACATCAAATTTGTTGGATTCTCAGGGCCATGAATAGGGAACCACTGAAATCTAGTCCAGTTATCAATCATAAAAAGAAAAATTCTCAAATACTATTAGCCCGAAATTCAGTTTCCTTGATTTGAGAACGGTTTTCTTATAAGATTAGAGAATAGGATGCCAGTTCTTTCATGGTTGTCAAATTTTCCCGCCAGACAAAAACTTGGTGTCCTAACCTCACAGGATGATGAATGGAAAAGGAGGATCTTGTGTCCAAGAAGATGATGTATGTCTCTATACTGTTTCTTATTCTAGCTGGGTGCCGGACTTTTCTATCGGAAACCAAGGTGACTAACACTATAACCCCTGTAATCATGTCGGATACCTGGACTCCCGGTCCGACAAATAACCCTGGGATCACCATCACACCGACGCCTACCACTCCACCGCCCACTGACACTCCTGCTGTAGTGGGAAGTCCAATAGGACCCAATCCAACTGGTGTTCCCAGTTCTTCTGCGCCTCCGCTAATATCTGGAGATGAAATTACCATCACCTCCATTCACATGTTCACTCCTGAGAAAGGATGGGCTGTAGGGCACCAGCAGGGACCTGTCCCCAGAATCCTACTCACAAAGGATGCTGGTCGCAGCTGGGAAGATCTAACTCCCCCGCTAGTATTTTCTACTCAACCTTACATGATTGATTTAAATCCAATCACTTTTTTCTGGGATCAAACCACAGCCTGGGTCCTCTACACTCAGGAGGTCATTGCCGGACAACCTAATACGCAACGCATCTGGCGCACTGATGACAGTGGATTAACCTGGACTCCATCTGAGCCTCTTCCTTATCCAATCGATCTGTTAACAGGAACTCCCGGCCAGTTCTTCTTCCTCAATCCACAGCAGGGTTGGTTCCTGAGTCATTCCGAAATAACCCACATGCATGATTACAGCAACCTCTTTGGGACTTTGGACGGAGGACAAACATGGCTGCTGGTTAACCAGCCCGGGGACAGCATGATCGAGACTCTGGTTAACACGGAAATGGCTTATGCCAATTCCAACCAGGGTTGGATGTTGAAGGATTCTCTGGGCGGATTTGAGCCATTTCTGGAAGTGACCTGGAATGCTGGTTACAGTTGGGAACAAGTTGACCTGCCGGCCCCCGATGGTGACTGGATCAATCTTGACAGACGTTGCATTGGTTATGATCCTGTCTTTTTTCCTGATAGGAGCGGTGCATTCTTGCTTAACTGTGTCCCTTATAATGATAAGATTCAGACCTATGACCTTGAGGATACTACCAGTTATATCTACCGAAGCAATGATTTTGGATATCACTGGCAGATCCAGGAGCTGCCGAGTACTGTAACGCAGCTTGATTATCTGGATGACCAATTGGGTTTCGCCTTAGGTCGGAACCACTATCGGACGAGAGATGGAGGAGCGAGTTGGCAATTGATCAAAAATGTCACGTGGTCTGGACAATTTTCTTTCATCTCCTCTCATGAAGCCTGGGCAGTAGCCCGGGAAGGGGATGAGATTGCCTTGGTTCACACCAGCGATGGGGGATTGACCTATGAAATAATTCAGCCGTTGATAATTAAGTAGGGTCGATTGATTTAGAGTAGTTAACAGGCGCTGCTTTTATATTCTTTAAGGTTGAAGGGGTTATTCATTTTGTCGTCTGATCCGGGTTCAATTCTGATATAACCGCCTTGTGCGGTGCAATAAAATCAGTCGGAATTGTTATCATCAATACCGATGAATCCGCCAACGGGGTGTTGATCTCATCTATCACTCTGGCGGCATTATCCTGGCCAGCAAGTACGATGCACTGGCTACCGAAGCGTGACAGCTCTGCTGAGAAACGCAGGTTGGGTCGTTATTTTTTGTTCGAACTGCCATACCAGTTGATTATTTAGTCGCTTCGAGACTGATGGAATTAATGAGACAGGATGCTTGCGGCGCCTGTCCTGAATACTTCGCTGCGCCCAGCATAAACTTCGTCGAAGGCTCTCGACTGGGTGAAACAAGACTGGGTTCTAACCATAACCGGTCGCGTATATAGGCCACTCCGGTCCCCTGTCGGGAGCGAACCCCGAGCGGGAAGACGAAGGGTCGGTCGGGTATAGGGGTGCCCAGCCGGTCAGCTTGAAGGGCGCGCCCAACTCTGTCAGAAGACACGAAAACATAACAGATAATAGGAGTATAGATAAGAGACATGTCAACTTTGGAGGTTGTATTAATGGTGTTATTGAATTATATTTCATCCGATAACCTCCTTCACTAAGGCCTTGACGAAACAAATCATCCTTCGTCCGCCCAGGAAAGGGATCAGGAAACAGTCTATGTCAGATCGACAGGATGAATTCTTAGAGGAACCGGAAATAATCGAAGAAAAACAATCGTCTCGCCCTCGTAATAAAAAGAGATCTGGAGGGTTATTAAATCTTCTGTCAGGTATATTTGTGGCAGGAACAATCGGAGTTGGACTGCTCTTTACGATCATATTCATTGATCCACAAAGCAGTTTAAACCCTCTGCACCCTACCACAATACCTGCCCCAATCTTGACCTCCCCACCATCTTCAACACCTAAACCGATCTTACCTCCAACCTGGACACCGACGATATTGCCGAGTGACACCCCAACCCTGACACCGATTCCCACAGACACACCTCTGCCAACAGTCGAAAATTCTCCCACCTCTGAGGCTGATGCGGTTAATACCGATGTTGGATGTGACTTGTTGGGGATTGGAGGTCAGAGTTTCGATATGGACTATCTTCTTGCCAACACTCAGTTTTTACAATTCATAAGCGAAACCCAAGTTGCTTCAACTTTAACGGCACCCATTCCAACAGAAGAAATCCTGACCAAAACTCTCTCACCAGATCATGGTATTTCGGACTTATTTACACCTGAAATTCAGTACTGGGAAGATGATATCCTGGCCTGGGGCAAGGAATATGGGCTGGATCCGAACTTAATTGCCACAGTGATGACACTTGAATCTTGTGGTTATACCAAAGCCAAATCAGCTGCAGGCGCAATGGGTTTATTCCAGGTCATGCCCCAGTATTTTAAGGGAAAAGAAAATCCATATGATCCAGACACAAATGCCTACAAAGGTCTCAGCTGGTTACAAATTACTTTGAAAAGCGGCGGATCTATTAGAATGGCGCTAGCTGGTTATAACGCCGGACTTGCCCGAGCAAGAAATCCTTATCTCGAATGGCCCCATGAAACCCAGCGTTATGTAAACTGGGGATTATATATCTATCACGACGCCACATGCGGTTTTGATTCCAGTTCTGCCCTGGAACATTGGCTTTCTAAAGGCGGATCATCTCTTTGTTATTTAGCAGCCAGAGAACAGCAAGGAAAGTAAAATCCCAATTATCATTTCAAAATGATAAGGATACGTACGTCCGAAAGAATCTGTATCTTTTATGCGTATTTAAGGTGGGACATCTGCAACAGCAAGGCGCCGTAATTCGCACTATATCATCTTATGGTCTTCATTCCAAACAACCAACGTGTAACTTTCCATCGTCGTATCAGCTCGTATGCCAATAACGTTGCCCCAGTTGCGATTAAAACGATCAGGGGGTATTTGACCACAACAGGCGCATCGATCCGGATCACAAAGAAACCTGTCAAAACCGTGAAGGTCATGTGTAGCAAATAAAATGGCATTACCGCTTCGTTTGCGTATCGCAATAAGCTGTTGTCGTGGTTTAGAAACCGACGCCCAAGCCCAAGCACGGCTAACGTCAATGTCCAACGTCCCATTTCATAGACCAAGCCGTGAGCAATCCAGGGAGGCGTCCATTCTGGGTAATTACGGTGAGTTGTTGCCTGAATCACTGCTGCGAAAATTCCGAATACCAAGACACCCGGGGTTAATTTGTCAATGCTTTGCTGAAACCGCTCATCATTGGCAATGAGAAATCCGTATAGGAAAACAATAAAATAGTAGATCGGATTCTTGTCTCCGAGAATATTCATTGCCGCGGCAATGATCAGTGGAACACTGAACAGCAGCAGGGTTAGAGGAGGGGGTAGCGCCTTTATTAAATTTTCAAACACAATTTTGCCCCTCTTTGAACGCAGGGCCAGAAAGATGGGTAAACCGATCAACGAAAAAACAAATAGATACAGGATGAACCACAGATGGGCAGGTGTAAATGTTCCATTTATTCCATCTAAGTGTGCAAAATCCAACTGGAAGAAACCCAGATATGCTGCTGGTAGTGAGATGGTATTGCTGTGCTTGATGTAGGTGGTCAGTGGAATATAGGTCAGAATGCCAAAGATGAGCGGAACAAACAAGCGCAGAAAACGTTCACGAATATATTGGCCAGCCGTGCGGAAGCCGAGTGCGAAATAGGTGGCGCTTCCTGCAACAATAAAGAGCATAGGCATGTGCCACATCTGCATGAATCCTGCCATCCTGAGTAGAGCGATGCTGTTGATTGTGTCCTTGATATACATGATTGCATTTGGATCAAGAATAAATATCTGTGTAGCGTGGAAGGGAACAAGCAAGAGTACACCCAGTACGCGCAACCAATCAATGTCATGGCGTCGTTGGGAAACGATTTTCATAGTTATCCATTTACATAGTCATAATAAAGATGGAGCCTTACCTATAGGTAATTCACGATTTTCCACAAATACCGGAGGAAAATGGACATTATTATGCATATTTTGATTATTTGAATTATAGTGGAAAGGGATAAAAATTTGATTGAAAAAGGCTAAAAATCATGTCAATCGTAGATCATTCAGGTGTGTTTGGATATGAGCGCACATCGTCAAAATATGCTCTGGCTGTGTCATTTTTACCCAGCGCCCAAATTATAATATCAACGGATAAGGCATCGTCTGGAATAATGCCGCTAGTCGAAATTTGGGTCCAATCCTGATTACCAGGAATTGGGTCTGATTGCATAGTTCCAACCTGGGTATGAAATTGACCTGGGCGGTCGCAATCCTCCTGATGAAAGATTATTAATAACGTTACCTGGTAGATATTGCTGTCTGTCTTGAGATATGCTTCAAAGGTGATCTGTTTTTGATCCCTGGTAGTTGGCCAATCTGCCAGGAGGTTTTGGACAGGGACACATTGACCTGCAACTCCAGCATAATCTGTACCGCCGGTGATGATTAATCCTGACCCGGGTTCAGTATAGTATTGGGATGTAGAGTGTGAAAAATCTCCAACTCGCTGCCCCCAGTGATTTGTTCCTGTGCTCAGACTATCGTTCTGTACGATCTGATATGCGGCATCAACAGGAATGAGCGTCCGTTCTGGCGCCGGTGTTTCAGTTAGCGGGGGAAATGTTGCAGAAGGTAACGGGGTAGAGGAGGTAATCGGCGTCTGGGATGTTAAATCGGGAGGGGCTGTTGGCGAATAACTAATCCGGGAACAGCTGGATAATAGAATGCCAATAGCGATAATAAGTTTCGTAGGATTTGTATCTGAATTTCTCATTAGTTTCCAATATCAATGGTAGCGCTTTCTGGATGCCAGGGGGATCAGTATCCTTAGCATCAATCACTATCGGTAATTTGTTGGGATTGGCTCCCATCACCATTCATAATAGCGCCTTCCAAGTTATCTTCCCGATCGGAAGCGGAAGCTATCCATTTCTCACAAGGCGAAATCCGTTGTCCCCAGGATAGGAAGGGTCATCAAAGCTTCGGGTGGTTATTTGTATGCTTTGTGTATTTTCTCCCCAATTTCCACTTCGACGAACACGGACCAATTCCCAGGGAGAATCTACCTGCGGCAAAGGTGGACCATGGGGGTCGATTGCAGGAGATTCGCTATAGTAATTATTGATATACCAGTCCCAGCACCACTCGAACCTATTACCACTCATATCATATAAACCTAATTCATTGGGTTTCTTTTGTCCAACTTCATGAGCCTTATTCCCTGAATTTGATACATACCAGGCAACGTCATCCGGATTATTGCTTCCCGCAAAGATATAACCTTTACTGAAAGGACCACCTCGTGCGGCATACTCCCACTCGGCCTCTGTGGGTAAACGATACCCACTTGCAGAGAAATTACACTCGATTAATTTTCCATTCCCGCTATAACAAGGTGAGAGCCCTTCCTCTTCGCTCAACCAATTGCAGTACTCTACCGCGTCGTACCACTCCACACCTGCTACAGGTCGGTTTCCGCGTCCTTCTCCTTTATCCTCAGGCAAAATATATCTATTTGTACTTTTACAAAATGTATCAAATTCCTTAAAAGTTACTTCATATTTCCCCATATAAAATTGTTTTGAAATCGTCACTAAATGTATTGGTTGTTCATTAGTATAACCATCTATAGAGCCCATCTCGAAGTCACCTGCTTCAATTAATACCATCTCAGGTATGATTGGGAAAATTGCCTCGGGAGGGGGTTCTAATGTTAAAGTCGGTGGAATATCAGTCGTGGTTGGAAGAATTATCTCAGGCATTCTATTCGCCGGCGGTGAGCATGCATCTAATATTGCAGCTATTGAAGCGAAACCTATTAGTTTTAAAAACCCTTTTCGAGAAAACATATTCTCTTTTCTCCTTATAATAGTAAGTCGTTTTGAATTGTGGGTTAATTTGATGAACGGATTTCTCCAATAAAGTTATAAATTTTCTCACGAAATGCCCCAGCATACTGTGTATCGAACAACTCGGTACCATGAGCACTCCCCGGAAAAGTTTCGAAAACTTTTGGTTCAGGGGCATCTTCGAAGAGGGATGTCATTGCCAGTGTCCTGTCGGCTATGTGGTCATTCTCTGAAACAATGAAAAGTTTAGGCATATTGGGGCTGATGAAATCAGCGAGGTTTTGTCTATCCGGATCACTCGAGCCCGTGCCGGCGACGATAATCAGACCGTCCAGCTCTCTGTCAAAAGCCACGTTGATACAGCCGCGTGCACCCATGCTGGCTCCTGCACAGACGATTTGTTCAAATCCTTGGTTCCGCAGGAAATCAATCGCAGCCCCGATATCTCTGCTGAGAAGAATTGATCCTGAATCTCTTCCTCCGCATCCCGATTCTCCATAACAGCGAAAGTTGAAGGTAAGTGCCGTATACCCTCTTTGAGCAACCTGTTTGGCAAATGGCATCCAATTTTGCTGGTCATTATCTCCCCCTGCCATATGAGCAAATACAACAGCAATATCTCCTTCGCTTAGAAATAACGTGCCTTCCAATTCAATATCATCTTCGGTTGTGAAGCTAACGGGCTCGATACTATACTCAAAAATTGGGAATGGTGTCGGCGTATTTGTAGGCAATGGCGTTAGAGTTGGAGGTTCTGGTGTTGGCGTTGGGGGTTCAGGTGTTGGTGACTCCGTAGATATCAACTCTGCCTCAACTTCCCGTGTCGCTCCTACTGTTTTAGCAACAGGGATTGGTGTGTTTTTGCAGGCAGCTAAAATCATGATTAAAAGAAAAGCTACATAAGTGCTACTCCGTTTTAGATATTCAATTTTCACTGTATCTCTCCTTATAAACTTGATCCTCAAAGCATTTGATTTCTGTAAACTCGCGATTGTTCAGGCTGCCCAATTCTAAGACTTTATGGGCTATTCAGAGCTTATATTTTGTGAGCTTATCGCTCATTTGGCGATTTATATGGTGATGGTCTCTGGTTACCTGGCAGCTCCCATCAGCATCAGAATCACCATTTTTGAACAGACCTCTAATTTTTCAGGTACTACTCGATTGGTAATATCATCAGGTAAATTGTCCTCATTTGCCAATCGCCAGGATACTAGAACGGTTGGGATAGAATGATCATGAAAAGAGAAGTGATCACTTGGTGTGATTTGAGGTGTAATGACAAAATTCTCTTCTGTTATGATCCTGAATAGCAGTTGTCCATCCGTCTCCCACTCACCCTGGACGCCCAGGTTGAAACCATCTCCCCCAGCTATTCCATCCATCTGGATCATTCCAACTGTGTCACCCAGGGGAAAAATTGAATTTTCTACGTAATAATTGGATCCTGCCTGTTCTAATTCTTGCGCACCCCAGGCAGCGAAAAGAACACTTCGCTTGGGACGGTAGTCAAACTGGTGCCAAATCCGGGCGATCTCGAGCAACCCGCTTATCCCACTCGCGTCATCATTACTTCCAGAGTATCGCAAACCATTCGAGGGATCATCCCCAACGTGGTCATAGTGGGCTCCAATGATGATGATCTCATCTTTTAGGAAGGGGTCTGAACCTTCCAGAAATCCCAGTACATTTGAAGTTGGCATGGTTTCAGCTTCTGGCAGCTTGAACTCCATATCCGCGTAGATCTCCAGTTGAGTGACAGGTGGCATCATCGATACGCTCTGGTATGTATTTTCAGTGGCTTCGAGCAATTTCCTGGTTCCAGATCGAGTAAGTCCAAAAACCGGTATTGGAGAATCGGTGGGATAGGCAAGGATTTCTGGTTGCTTTGCGAAAACATCATCACCTTTCGCATCACCTATAAAAATAATCCCAACGGCGCCATAGTTAAGCGCTTGCTCGATTTCAATATCAATCTCGTTTGTGTTCGGGCGAACCACAATGGTATCCGCGAGCGCATCCCCGAATTCAAGGGCATCATAATCCTCCACCCACACAAATTCCCTCCTCACTTGTTTTGTATCCATAGATGAGGCCGTAATCGGAGAAAAATCTTCCCTAAATATAAAATCCGGACTTTCGTTTCCGATGATTTCTAATGTGGGGGCTGCGGACATGATCCTGGTAGTGACATTAAACTGTTGGAAGTAGGAGGTTCCTTCTACGTTTCCTGCTGGAATTAACCCAAACGCAGCAAATTGATCCGCAATATAGTCCTGAGCAGCCGAATTTCCGGATGTGCCTGTTTGCCGTCCCCTCATTTCAGCACTTGTTAAAAAATTGATGTGTGAGAGCGCGGAGTTGACATCAAAAGCGTCAGTAATTTCAGACCACTCCGTCGCAATATGGCCCTCTGATAAAGATTTTCTCCAGTCCCTTTCAAAATCATTCAATGAAATTCCAAAGGTTGCTTGCATGGCATCATCTAGAGTGCCCAAAGCATTATATGAATGCACAATGTTAATCAACTGATCCCAACCATAGGTTTCGACCAGATAACGCACTGAATCCATCGTCACAGTGCGAGCTATGTTAAATTCTGCCTGACTTAACAGGTAATCTCGTGGCAAAATGGATAATCTCGGAAGTGTTTCATCATCCAGCATCGCGAGAACTTGAGGATAAGCAGCGCCTGCTTCCTGATATGATTTGCCACTATCAACAGGGCGGGTGATCAAGCTGCTGATCCCTTTGATAAGCCATTCAGTGTCAATACCAGATTGGTACAACAACCATCGAGTGATTTGTGAAGCAAGTTCAGACTGGAGGGATGCTTCGAAATCTGCAGGATCTGATTCGGGATCGAGAGAGAGTTTGATGTTTTCTCCTTCTGCCGTCCAAGCAGTGGACCATTCAGTCTGCGGGTAAGAGAAGAAGATAGAGGCACGGAAACTATCTGGATCATCGAATATTTCAAGGGTCAGCCTTCGTGAAGGCGTGATATCAAGTGCAGTAGCGATTTCTGTTAATTCAGTATCGGCTTCATGTAAAATGGCCTGAGCCAATGATTCTGCTCCCAATGGATAGCGGACAACTACGTTGTTACCATATAGCGTTTCGAGGGGTGTCCCCATCCATAGAGGATCGGTTCTGGTCTGTTTGACCAATACCGGATAGGATAAATGAGTCGTTCGTCCATTGTATTGGACATCCAGTTCTATGGATGCTAATACCCTTCCATTCTCATAGATTGTCAGTGGTTGACTATAAATCGAGAGTTCTTCCGGTGCCTTATTGATCAAATGTGTTACCCAATTTTGTTCTGCTGCACGCAAATTGGGCACTGATCGATCGACAGTGAGAAGAAATCTGTCAACATCTCCTGCAAGTGCAGTTTCCACCCGGGAATTCAGTAAGGTATCCAGATTTCTTTGAACTGCTTCCAGTCTAGCTTTCCACTGATCCTGCCAGGAGGTTTCAAATTCCTGACTGTTTTTTTGAAATGAAGCGAGGTATGCGGCTTCCACATCCGCGTCGGACAAGCAGCCGCTCGTTTTGCAGGACTTGCCGAACTTGCTGATACTCGCCCCTAACCCTGACCAACCGGATTCACGTATCAGGGTATCGGTCGCTGCCCAGGAGAGAGCTGAGAAATAATCATCATTTTGATTAGTTGATTGAGGTTGAGGTTCGATTGTGGAGCTTAATGTATCCCCAGTATCAAATGAGGCAGAAATAGATGAGGGATAGATTTCAAGCGCGTCTGTGAGATCGGGTAATAAGGCGGACTGAATACCTCGAGGATCTACCTCGGCTTGCAGGACCAATGGAAGTCCTTGCCATAACCAGGGAGCAGCATTTTGAGGAATACCCGCATTTGCCAGCACGAGTTGAGCTAGGGCAGTAGTAAATAATTCACTTGAATCTATTTCCGGATCGTAAACAAGATGGATTTCTCCAGGAGCGACCCAGGTATCAAGGTCCTCGGGGAGAGAGATGGCAATGTTTGTTCTCAACGCATCATTGCTGGGCATGAGGTACAAACTAGCGTTGGTCTCTATCGGCAGCCCTAACTTTCCGGCAATAGCAGCATATTTTTCCATAGCAGTGATGCCTATACCGGGTAGTGCTTCCTCATCTGGAGGGTATAAGACCTGGAATGCGGGGATGTTTGCATCTCCAGGAGAGCGCGCAAGATAAGGGCCGGCCCACAACCATTCTTCATTCACGCGTTCAAACTGCACTTCCAGGTTTGCGGTTCTAATCATGGAATCATTTTCAGAAGCCCCAGTGGTTGATCTAGGATACTCTACCTGGATTTGGACTTGCCCGATCGCGGTATCGCCAATAACCTGTAAATCAACTGTCTCTAAACCTACCTCGGTTGGGTTCAAGGTTTGTAAATCCTCAAACCAGATATTGTCGTTGGCCTTGCGATCTGTCTGCGAGGTTGCCAGAAAAGCTGTCCGATCTCCGATCTCTGAAGCCATTTCACGTTGATCAAGCATAGTAAGGATCGCGGGTTCACTTTCTGTTAGATTTAACAGAGAAAGATTAGCGATATGAGCGACGGCCTCTAATTTTTCCGGATTAATAATTGCGAGTGTATCATTTGTACGGTGAACATGAT
>Ga0180435_10004002_pt1 | contig 14608 bp, 8 predicted proteins | sample SS_ome_3_FD_132467 | JGI IMG/M metagenome (GOLD analysis project Ga0180435, IMG submission 132467) | Hypersaline lake sediment archaeal communities from the Salton Sea, California, USA - SS_3_S_1 metaG | ecosystem: Environmental > Aquatic > Non-marine Saline and Alkaline > Hypersaline > Sediment... | reverse complement strand
ACTTGGCGATGCGGAAGTACTGTGTCAGTGGGATGCTTGAAGGGCAGACGTAGGCGCAGCAGCCACATTCGAAACAGTCGTTGAGATGGTAGTCGTCCGCCATCTCTTCGTATCTTCGCATCCCGGCCAACTGTCCGAGCATGGCCGGGTTGAGGTGGATCGGGCAGGCATCCAGGCAGGCGCCGCACTTGATGCATGGGTGTATGGTGCGCTGCTTCAGGTCCTTCTCGGCCGGGGGGTAAACGACGACACCGGAAACGCCCTTGGTCACCACCACGTCCAGTGCTGCAACGGCCATGCCCATCATTGGTCCACCGAGAATGACTTCCGCACCCTCCGTCTGCGCACCGGCATGTTCCAGCAGAAAGCGTAGCGGGGTGCCGATGGGGGTCAGGTAGTTGCCCGGCTTTTCCACGGCGGGCCCGGTGACTGTGACCACGCGTTCGATCAGGCCGCGCCCCTTGGGGACGAGGTCGCCGAGCTGGGCCATGGTGCCAACGTTGTATACAGCCACGCCGATGTCTGCCGGGATCCCGCCGGACGGCACTTCTCGGTCCAGCAAGGCGGTGATCAACATCTTCTCCGCGCCTTGCGGATACTTGGTCTTGACCGCCTCGCAGCTGACCCGGCCGCCAGGTGGTAGTTTTTCACGGATCTGTGTGACCGCATCCAGCTTGTTGTCCTCCACCCCGATCACGGCCCGTTCCGCGCCGGTGGCCTGCAATACCATGTCGATACCGGCGAGCAGCTTGTCAGTCTGCTCGAGCATGATGCGGTGATCGCAGGTCAGGTAGGGTTCGCACTCGCAGCCATTGATCACCACGGTATCGATGCTTTTGCCCTCGGGGGGCAAAAGCTTTACGTGGCTGGGGAAAGCGGCGCCACCGAGACCGACCATGCCGGCGGCCTGAACCTTGGATGCCAGGTCCTGCGGACTCAGGCCTGCTGTCGGCGTATCCATTTCCCAGCCGACGCGCTGGGTATCTGCCTCGTAGGTGTCGATCACAATCGCCGGTATCTTGGGTCCGGCCGCACTGGGGATCAGCTGATCGACGGCGACGACCTTGCCGGTGACCGGTGCATGCATCGGCACGGAGACAAACCCTCCTGCTTCGGCAATCGGCTCGCCACGCACCACTTCCTGGCCGGGTTTGACCACTGGCCGGGCTGGTGCGCCGATGTGCTGCGCCAGCGGCACATACAGTGCTGGCGCGAACGGCAGTCGCCGTATCGGCAGGCCGGCGGTAATCTCCTTGTGCTCATTGGGATGAATCCCGTGAGGAAAGGTTTTCCGCCGGTGGAAGAAATCCAGCAGGTTCATCTGAGGTGTCTACGAAAATTACTGTTGAGCGAAACTCCCCCTCCTGACCTCCCCCACGGGGTGGGGGAGGGACGGACATGCCTGGAGCACGTTGATACCGCCGCCTCACCACGGATCGGGAGGGTTGGGGAGGGGAGTCTGAGAACAGGGCACGCGCTCATTGAAATTTCTCCGCCCGCTTGACCAGCTTGTCGAGATCCTTCTCGTTCGGATTCCACGGGGTCCCCGGGTGAATGCAACCGGCGGTGCATTTCTCCGCGGCCTTGACCAGGTCCTTGAACGATGCACCTTTGGGATTGATCACCTCGGCTTTTTTGTCTGCGTTGTAGGCAAAGGCCTTTGGCGCGATCGTGGTGCACTCGTCGCAGGCGGTGCATTCCGGCGTCTCGACCCAAACCGGTTCGTAATCGCCAGCCTCGGCACTTTCTCCCGCCGCGTCGTTGCCATCGCCGGCTACGGGTGCCGCAGCGAGGTCGGTCAGGGCACCCATGTTGCCACCGCCAGCCAATGCCAGCAGGCTGCTGGTGAGTTTCTGCGCCATTTCGGCCTTGGCCTGGTTGGCGATCTCCTCGACATCGACCACCTCATCTATACCGGCCAGCGACTTGAGCTGGTGCCAGAAGTCTCGGCGCTCGATGGTCGAGTCGACCAACTCCTGCGCCACCAGCACGCGCATCAGGCGATTCTTGCTGTCGACCGCCCAGATGTACGGATACAGACCTTCGCGGTCGTCCTCGTCCAGGTCGACGAACTCGGCCAGCGGCAGCATGTCGTCATTCCAGGCATCTTCCGGCACCTTGCGGAAGTGCTTGCGGAAGCGCCCTTCGGTCATGGCGAAATCAGCGAAGGTCAGCGGTAGTTCCAGTGTCCCTTCCTTGCCCTTTTCATCAACATACTGGAGCTGGTAGGTCGGCCAGTCGGCATCCATCGCCGGGTTGCCTTCGAGGTCGATGCACTGCTTTATCGTGGTGCCGGCATCCGGATCGAAGCGTACTGCCGGGTAGGCGCGTGATTCGAGCGCCATCTTGGCCTGCGCGGTGGCCGCATCGTCGCCGATACCGTGTTCCGGCATGCACGCGGTATAGATATTGAACAGGGCCGGGCGGCGGCTGTTGAGGCCGTCGATGTAGCTCTCCAGCAGGTGGGTGACGTTGGCCACCGAGCCCTGCATCACGTAGCTGGTGCGGTGTGCGATACCGATCAGGCTCATTTCCTTGCGGATCTCTGTCTTGCCATGCCACACCTTGCCGTATGGGCTCATGTCAGCAACCTGGCCAACGAAGCCCGAGGTGCAGGCTTGGCCACCGGTGTTGGAATAGACCTGCGTGTCCATCACCAGGACTTTTACCGGGTGGCCCGAGGCCAGTGCACGAGAAAGGTTCTGGAAGCCGATGTCGTACATGGCACCGTCACCGCCGATCGAAACCACGGGTGGGCACAGGTGCCATTCCTCGTCACTGAAGTCTTTCCAGCCAAAGTAGGTGAAGAATTCGTCGTGTTCTTCGGTAACATAGCCGCCGTCCAGCTCCAGCTTGGCCTGGCGTATCGCCTTGAAGCCATCGGCCATCTTGGCCATGTGGCCTTCAAACAGGCCCATTGCCACTGACGGGCTGTCCTGGAACAGGTGGCTGGTCCAGGGGAAAGGGTAGGGGTTGTAAGGGAAGGTTGAACCCCATACCGAGGTGCATCCGGTGGCATTCACCACGCCCATGTTGGCGCGGCCCTGCTTGGTTTGGCCCTCGGTGTACTGCCACTTCAGGTGGCGTAGTTTTTCCAGTAGCTGGGTGACCCAGCGCAGCCATTTCTGATCGACCGGTTGGGTGCTGTCAGCGATGTCCTTGGCCAGGTCGGTGAGGGTCAGGTCGGTATCCTGGTGGGACGCGACCGACTCGTTGACGGCGGCGAGGTTGCCAAGGTCCATCGATTCGGCCAGCTTCAGGCGCACATGGGTTTCCAACTTGTTGATCAGCTCGTCCAGTTCGGCCAGCAGGGTGCGTACGCGCGGCTGCATCAGTGCGGTGACCGTGGCGGTGAACAGGTGGATGGCCGTTTTCTCGCCGCAACCCAGGCAGGCACCGTCGCCGGATATCAGCGACTGGTAGTTGTTCTTGTCCAGCAACAGGGTTTCGAGTGCGCCGATCTTTTCGTCAAGATCGTCGATGCGTACGTATTCCGGTTTGGTATTTGGGAGATCCATCCACAGGGCCCAGTCGCGACGCAACTTGTCGATGGTCTCAGCGGTCTGTGGCTCGGATACCAGGGCCTCGTCTTCACAAACCTCGACGCATTCCATGCAGCCCTTACAGGTATACGGGTTGACGGTGACTGAGAAAAGGCCTCCCGAATTTTTGTCCTTCTTCTCGCGGTTGCTCCAGTAAGGTTTGGTCACTGAGAAGGCAAAGTCGCCCAGTGCATCCAGGAACAGGCCAAACTCCTTTTCGAGTTTTTCCTTCTGCTCCCCTTCGAGTTCGGAGTCGGCCAGCAATTCCAGAACCGACTGATCGATCAGCGTGTTCACCGCGGCGGCCTCGCCTTCGTCGCCGATCTTGGCGCGCAGGCGTTTTTCCAGATCGCGGGTTTCGCGGCGTAGGTACTCGGTCGGGATGCCGCCGGTCTCGATCTTGAGAACTGCGGCGTTGAAGATATCCGAGATACTGTTGACCAGGCCCGGGATCGCACTGTCCGGGCACACGGTATAGCAGTCGCCACAGGCGGTGCAGTTCTCCGCCACGTACTTCGGGTAGGTGAAGCGGATCTGCGTCATGTCGCGGTACACGCCGGTGGCGGCCGGTACCAGGCTGGTGGCGAGAAACGGGTCGGCGAGGTTGTCCGAACCCTTGCCGGACGTGTAGAAGGAGCCGGTATGCTCCCAGAACCGATGCACGTCGGAAAGGCGACCATCGCCCTCGGGCAGGGACTGCAACATCAGCGGCAGGTTGGGCTTTTTGCGTGCAACGGCGTTTGCGTTGCCGATGGTCTTGTCGGTGATCTCGATGCACTCGTCGAAGCCACGGCGCACCACGCGCAGGTTATCGGTGACGATGCGTTCGCCCTTGCTGCCGAACTTGTGGCGTAACTGTGCTTCGATCGCTTCGAACAGGCCCGCTTCCGTGAGATTGGCGCGTTCCATCAGAGGGGACGCGGCAAAGAAAGCACCCTGGAAGGCGTTGCCTTGCATACGCAGCTGCAACTCCGCATTGGAGGCCTCTTCGCGGGCGATCTTGAAGCCATCCAGGCAGAAAACGCGGATGTCGTTCTCGACCACGAAGCGTTGCGCCTGGATCGGGAACTGCGCCCATGCCTCTTCGACCGTTTCAAGGTCGCTCTGGATGATGAATGTGCCGCCTTTCTTCAGGCCGTAGAGCGGGTTTGAATGCCCGAACACGTTCGGATCCGGCGAAAGCACGACGTCGACGTAGTGATATTCACAGTTGAGGCGGATCGGCTCGGGCGCTGCGGACAGGTAGTAGGTAGTCGGCTGGCCTTTCTTTTCCGAGCCGTACTTGGGATTGGCGCGGATATCGAAACCAAGCAGTTCGTACAGGGCCATCGCCAGGTTCTTGCCCGTAGTGATTGCGCCCCAGCCACCGACCGAGTGCATGCGTACGGTGATGGCGCCCTCGGGCAGCAGGTCCGGGTTCTCGCTGCCCTTGAGCGCCAGCTCGCCAACGTGGGGGTAAGCGTCGAGCAGGTTCTGCTGAAAGATTTCCGCCTTGGGGGTGTCCGGCTCGCGCACGAAATCCACGCCCAGGTAGAAGAACTTGTGGTGCCTGCCGTCCGGCAGCATGTTTTCGATCGCGGCGACCAGCCCTTCCGGCTGTAGGTCACGTGAACCCAGGCCATAGGCGCCGGTATAGATGCGTGGCATGTCGCCGGCACTATAGGAGGCGTATTCTGGGTAAGGCATTTCACCCTTGAGCGCGCCGTTCTCCAGGCACTTGCTAAGCGCCGAGCGAACCTCACGGGTAAGCGGCAGGTCTTCCGCCAGCGGTTGGTCGGTGCGTTCCAATATGGCAACGCCCTTGCGACCCTTCAGCGCCTTTCCGATCAGGTCGCCGGGGAACGGGCGGTACATGGTGAGGTTAACCACGCCGACCTTGAGTTTGCGGCTCTCGCGCAGGTAATCGGCTACGGCCTGCGCCTGAATGGTCATCGAGCCCTGGCCGAGGATGACGTACTCGGCATCTTGCATACGGTATTCGCCGACCCGGTTGTAACGGCGGCCGGTCAGCTCGTAGAACTCATCCATCGCGTCGTCGGCGATGCTGGAAATGTGATCGAAGAAGTACGGCCGCTGCGCCGCGACCGCCTGCATGTAGGCATCCTGGTTCTGCACCGTGCCGGACTGCAGCGAGTTGTCCACGCTCCATACCTCGGGTACCCGGCGGCGCTTCTCACCATAGATCATCTTCTGTGCAGGCGTCGGGCATTCGATGATGTCGTCAGGCTGGCCACAGAACTCCTCGACCAGTTCACGCTCCGGCACCATCAGCGGTTCGATCAGGTGGGTGGTGAGGAAGCCGTCCTGGGCAACTGCAGCCGGCGTGAGGCTGAGCTCGGCGATCTTGCGTGCGATCAGGTTGAGGTCGGCCGCTCCTTGGGCGTTCTCGCCAAACACCTGGAAAAAACCGGTGTCGTCGATGCAATGGTAATCATCGTGGCCACAGTGAACATTCAACGAGGCCTTGGTAATGGCGCGGGTGCCAATGTTGAGTACGTACGGCAGGCGCTTGCCGACTGCCGCGTACAACGACTCGTGCATGAAGGCAATGCCCTGCGCGGAAGAGAAGTTGGTCGCACGCAGACCGCTCATGGACATGCCGGCGGTTACCGCGGCAGCAGCATGCTCGGATTCGGGTTCGACGAAGACCAGTGGCTTGCCCGAGACATTGATGTGTCCCTTGGCAGTCTCCTCGGCCCAGTACTCACCCATCTGCGTGGAAGGCGTGATCGGGTAAGCGCCAGCAGCGTCCGAGGCCTCGCGCTCGCACATGATCACGGCGCTGTTGCCGTCCATCGCCATGCGGGTGCCGGGATACTTGAAGGTCTTGGTCTCTTTCTTTCCGAACATGATTGTTATCTCTTGGGATAAGTTTGTTACCTGCCGGTGACCGGCAGGGCTTCCTTGCGGACGATTTTCTTGGCGTCTTTACCCACCTGGTAGCCGCCCTTGTTGTCGAACCAGACGATGGCCCCGGTGGGGCAGCGTTGTATCGCAACTTTGGAGGCAAGACTGTTTTTGCTGTAGTCGATCACTGCGAGGTTGTTCCTGATAGTGATCAGGCCCTCCGGCGAATCGACGGCGCAGCGCTCGCAGGCGGTGCAGATCACTTCGCACTCGGATTCAGGCTCGTCGCCTTTCTCCAGGTTCTTGCACGCGACAAACAACTGGTGACTGACGCCATGCAGTTCGAACAGGTTCTTGGGGCAGACGTCCACGCAGTCGCCACAGGCAGTGCACAGATCCTCGTTGACCACCGGCAGACCAAGTTTGGTCATGTGGATGGCGTCAAATTCGCACTCGGTTTCGCAGTCCCCAAAGCCGAGGCAACCCCAGGCGCAGCCCTTGCCGCCACCGGATACCAATGCCGCGCCGCGGCAGGTTTTCATGCCATCGTAGCTTGCGCGTATGTAAGCCACGTGATCACCGCCGGCGCAGGCCAGGCGGGCAACGCGCTTTTCCAACTTACCCATCTCCACACCGAGAAAGTCGGCAATGTACTTATTCATCTCCTTGGAATTGACGGTGCACTGGGCTGGGTCGTACCTGCCCGCGATCAGGCCCTCGGCAAAAGGACGACAGCCGGGTGTGCCGCAGGCGCCGCAGTTGGCCTTGGGCAGCATTTCCTCTACGTCGTCGATCCGCGGGTCCTCATAGACGAACAGCAGCTTGTTGGCGATCGCCAGCATCCCTGCCAGCAGCAGGCCCAGGGTCGCCATGAAGGCGACGGCGATCAGGAGCATGTTCATGTCCGACATGTTTGTTTGTTCTCTCAGGGGTAACCGCAAACTACGCGGTATCTAAATGGTGCACTGCCACAAAAAGTTGAGAAAGCCTAATGTCGGGCAAAATTGCGCTGAGTCAGGGAGGAGCTGTAAGGGTATTGAAATAGTTCAAAATGTATACCTGCACTAATTTTGAATCCAATCATAACAATGGCTTGCGAGATTTAGACCTGGCTGAAAAGCGCTCTATTGAAGCTGCCTATGTTTTAAATAGTCAGTGTTAATGCTTTGTCGCCATTTTTGGGGAAGTTTCATTCTGATCCTGATTAACCTTGAACTGAATTGCCATTAATTTATCGATCGATAAATGAATCTCGTGGCCCCGAAAATGGGATAACGGTTAGGTGAATTAGCGATGACGCCGGAGACATAACTTTCACCAGCAGTGCAACGCTGTATAGTTGCGGCGCAAATCATTGCTCGCCCGAGCTTCGACTTTTGAGCTTTGGGCGAATCACGACTGCCCCGGTACTGCTTGTTGCCGCTCCCTGAATACCCATGAGCATAGACGGTCTGACGCAAGCCCTTGAGGCGTATGCCTGGTGGGGCCTGGTGCTTGCCTTTGTGGCAACCCTGGCAGGGGCTGTTTTGCAGACAGCAGTCGGCTTCGGTTTTGCGTTGGTAGCTGCGCCGGTCCTGTTGTTTATCGACCCCAGCCTGGTGCCGGTTCCCATTACGCTGGCCGCTTTGTTGATGACTGCAGGCAACTTTGCGATCTATCACCGGCATGCGGACTGGCGTGGTTTGGGTTGGATCGGATTGGGTAATCTGCCGGGTTACTGGTTGGGTGGCCTGGCCTTGACGTTGTTGCCGGTGGCTTACATGGCGATGTTGTTCGGGGTGCTGACCCTGAGCATGGTCGGGCTGAGCATCTCGCACCTGCATTTCAGGCCGATCACGCGTTGGCAGTTGCCGATGGGGGCGCTGTCCGGATTCAGCGGTGTGACCACATCGATGAACGGGCCCCCGATTGCGCTGACTTATCAGCATGCGCCCGGGCCGCAGGTGCGTGGGACGTTGTCGGTGTATTTCTTTGTCAGCAACCTGGTGCTGATTGGATTGTTCTGGCTTCTTGGCAAGTTGGATGCTCAAGCGCTGCTTGCCGGTATCTCGCTGGTGCCAGGCGTGTTGCTGGGGCTGTGGCTGGGGCGTTACCTGACCGGTTGGCTGGATGCCGGGCGAACCCGGCGTGCGGTGCTTTGGGTGTCCGCGGTCAGTGCAATCGCGGTGATGGTGCGCTACGGCAAACCGGTTTTCGGACTGGGGTGATCAGGCCTCGGCCACTTCGAAGACGTAGGGCATGTCCAACATCTGCAGGGCAGGGCCGTCAGCATCTCCGAGTTGCAGGTCATCGGCCTCGGCGCAGCTGATTGGCGTGACGACCAGGACCTCGTAGCCGCCGTCCGGCGAGGCGGCAGCGTCAACCACTTTGCCTGACCCTTGTCCGGATGCGTCGCTGGCTGAGAAAAGATCGCTGCCCGGGGTTGGGGCCTGATCGGCGTCGATCCTGGCGCGGTACATGCGGCGCTTGAGTTTGCCAAGGTACTGCATGCGTGCGACCACTTCCTGGCCTGTATAGCAACCTTTGGAAAAGCTCACGCCGTCGATCAGCTGCAGGTTTGCCATCTGCGGCACGAAAGCCTCCTTGGTGGATTCGTACACGGTGGGCACGCCAGCGCGAACGTCCAGTAGGGCCCAGGATTCGCGGCTGGTGGCCGTTGCCACCTGGCCGGCTTCCTCCCACAGGGCTTGTATGCACTCACAGTCCGAGATCACCAGGAAGCGCGGGCGGTCCCCGGGTAGGCGCACAATGGTGTAGTCGTCGTGACTGACGACGCCGTTATCTGCCTCGGGCGGGTCGATCGGCAGTAAGTCTGAGGCACAGTCGCCGCTCAGCTCGATACGGATGAGCTCGTCACTGGCATCAGCCAGTTGCACGTCAGCGCGCAGTACGAACATACTCAGGCGCTTGAGCGTGGCCTCCAGCAACTCCATCGGCAGCAACATCAGCAGATCCTCACCGAACTGCAGGACGCGGAAACTCGCCAGCATGCGTCCCTTGGGGCTGCAGTAGCTGCTCAGCTGGCTGTGGTTTTCAGAGACTTTATTGATGTCGTTGGTCAGCTGGCCCTGCAAAAACTCCAGCTTGTTGGATCCGCTGACCCGGATCACCCCAAGGTGCGAGAGATCGGTCATCGCACAATCGCCAATCGGCGCATTGCTGAGGGTCTGGGTTGCCATGTAGTCCTGCCAAGCTTGCATTTTTGATCTCCAGAATTCGCACATGAAACCGGTCGTTCCGGTCATCGGGTTATCATAACGCCATCCAATCGAAGTTAATCGCTGTATCCCCGAGGAAATTCAATCGTGTCCGACTCCGTGTGTGCCGGCAGCCTGGTGCTGTACAAGATTCATCCTGCCCGTGTCGTCAGTGTGGGCGAGAAGATCGAGATCGCGCTGGAAAGCGGCAAGAACAAAAAGGTGCGCGATAAGGACGTCACGCTGTTGCACACAGGGCCGGTGCAGAGCCTGGGCCTGGATGCGGGCGAGGGAAATGTCGAGGAGGCCTGGGAGCTGCTGCAGGGCGAGCGGCCCTCGCTCGCCGAACTCGCCGAGCTGGTGTTCGGCGATTTCACCCCGGCCACTGCCTGGGGCGCCTACCAGCTGATTACCGATGGACTTTATTTTGGCGGCTCGCTGGATACTATCGAGGTGCGCGACGAGCGAGCGGTGGCGGCTGAGCGCGAGGCCCGCGAGAGCAAGGCTCGCGAGGCCGAGGCCTGGGAAGGGTTCCTGGCGCGTGTGCGCGAGGCCACTCTCCAGGAAGAGGACCGCAAGCGCCTGGCCGAGGTGGAGCGCGTGGCCCTGGGTACGTCTGAGCACAGCCGCATACTCGGCGCCTTCGATGTTGACGAAACCCCGGAGGCCGCGCACAAGTTTCTGCTGCGCTGCGGTTACTGGCCGCTTCAGGAAAACCCCTGGCCGACGCGATCCGGTGTATTGCTGGATCCGGTCGAGATCGGTGTGCCCGACTTGCCGGAGGAAGAACGTCTCGACCTGACCGGCCTGGAGGCCTGGGCCATCGACGATCAAGGCAACCAGGATCCGGATGACGCGATCAGCCTGGATGGCGACTATCTGTGGGTGCACGTGGCCGATGTGGCGGCCCTGGTGCGTCCGGACGGGCACATCGACCAGGCAGCGCGCGAGCGCGGCAGCAACCTGTACCTGCCGGAAGGCGTGTTCAACATGCTGCCGGCCAGCATTACCGAACAACTGGGCCTGGGTCTGCATGCGCAGTCGCCGGCGCTGTCGATCGGTTTCCGTTTCGATGGCCAGGATTTTCACGATATCCGCGTCGAGATCACCCGGGTGAAGGTACAACGTGACACCTACAATGCCGTCGACGAACGCATGGGTCAGGAACCGTTTGCGTCGATCGCCAAGCTGACGGATGCGTATCGCGAGCGCCGCCTGGCACGCAATGCTGCGCGCCTCGACCTGCCGGAGGCTTCGGTCCGACTGGTCGATGGTGAGGTGGTGATCCGCCCGCTGCCCAAGTTGGCAAGCCGTGACATGGTGACCGATGCCATGCTCATGGCGGGCGAGGCAGCCGCCATCTTCGCCGGGCAGAACGAGGTCCCGATCCCGCATGCCATGCAGCCGGAGCCCGAGGAAATCCGCCATCCGGTCAAGCTGTCGGAGATGTTTGCCTATCGTCGCCTTTTCAAGCCGAGCAACACGGTGCTGCACGCCGAACCACACTTCGGCCTGGGGCTGGAAAAATATGCGCGTTCCACCAGCCCATTGCGTCGCTATGCGGACCTGCTTGTGCACCAGCAGCTACGTGCCTTCGTCACCGGCAAACCGGTGATGGATCGCGAGATCCTGGCCGAACGTATCGCCGGCATCGACATGCTGGGTGGCCGGGTTCGCAGAACCGAGCGGCAATCGAACCTGCATTGGAAGCTTGTCCATCTAAGTCGTCATCCTGACTGGGAAGGCGAGGCCATCGTGGCGGCTTTGGAAGCGCGCAAGGCGCTACTGGTGATCCCGGAACTGGCTATGGAGGTGAAGGTGCGTCTGCACGAGAGTTTTGCCCTGGACGAACCGGTGCGACTCAAGGTGCGAGAGATCGATTTGACCACGCAGGACGTCTATTTCCGGGTTGTGTAATCTGTCTTTGCCTGCGCGAAGCGGGCGAAGTGCCCTATAATCCGTTCCCCTTAACAAGCATTTTGCGCCGTCAGAGCAGCCGCTGGAGAAAGGCATGTCCGAGACCCATGTGAAAACACCCCCGGAAGATTTACCGACCACGGCTTCGCAGGAGTTTGCCGCGTACTGCGAGTCGGAGTTCGAGCGTCGACAGAATTCCGGTGTGAATTTCGACGAGCGTCTGTACCGCGAAGCCATGGAGCTGGTGATGAACAAGCTGGCGGCGCTGGAAGGTGAGGGCTGAGCATGATCATCACGCGCATCAAGGCGAGCAATGTCCTCAAGTATGAAAAACTGGACCTGACCCTGCCGGAAAAGGGCTTGATTGCGATCAGCGGTCAGAACGAATCCGGTAAAAGCAGCATCGGCGAAGCCGTGTGTTTCGACCTGTTCGGCCGCACCTTTTCGATCGAACCGGAAGACGTAAAGAAGGTGGTACGTTGGGGCGAGAACCACTGTGCGGTAACCCTGTTCTTCAAGATCGATTCGCAGACTTACGAGTTGGCGCGATTTCTCGACACAGATGGTAATCACAGCGCGAAGCTGACCCGTGCCGGTGAGGAAGACCCGTTGGCGCGAGGCGTCGCGCCGGTCGGTGAAAAACTCGTTGAACTGCTTGGCTTCGAGTATGAGCAGTTTGTCGAATCCTTCTACCTTGCGCAGCGGGAAATCACCACGCCGCATCCGCACAGCCAGGCTGTCAAGATCATGGCCGGGATCGAGCCGCTGGAAGGGGTGGTTGGCGAACTCGAGAGAGAGATCGAAGAGCGCAATGACCTGCTTGAGGATATGCAGGCCGAGTGTGATGCGGTCGACCAGGAAATCGACGAGTTGGGTATTCACCCGGGGCACCTGCAAAACTTGGAAAACGACCGTTTGGAAGCTGTCGACCAGGCGGACCGTGTGCGGGTACTGCACGAGGAGATGGGACAGCGCCTGGATGTTTACTGCAAAAACACCCGTGCCATTTACAAGGCGAGCTCGGCACGTTCCCGGGCAAGCTTTTTCCGCTTCGTATTCTTTGTGTTGGCCTTGCTGGCTGGCGCTACTTGGTGGCTGCTGACGGAAGGCGCAGATCTGCCGCAGTCAGCCCAGCTGCGCGATTTCCTCGATCAGAATCTGCCGCAGTGGCAGCAGGTCGAGCTGATCTGGATTGCTTATGCGGCTGCCGGTTTCGGCGTACTGTTCCTGCTGATGTGGATGCGGGTTGCCGGCAAGGCATCCAAGGTGCGTCGTTTGCGTGCCGAGTCGGGCGAGCTGGCGGCAACGCTGTCAGCGGCACGCGAGGTTGATGTCGAGTACGAAGTTCCCCCGGAAGAGATGCAGGGTGAGAGCACCGACGACAGTGGGACTGTAGAGGGGGATGCGGACGTGGAAGACGTCGCAGTCGACGAGTTTCCGGTTCGCCCTGAGATCAGTGAACTGGAGGCTATCCGGGATTCTGTTGCGACAGGCGAGGCGACCTCGCGGCAGACGCGCGAGTACACTGAGCGTGAGATGGCCTGGCTGGCCCACGTCGGAGAGCTTTTAATTGCGGAGAGTCAGCAGCTCGACGAGTCGATTACCGAGGAACAAGGGCGTTTGAAAGAGGCAGACAATCTGCACGAAATTCGCCTGGGCATGCTGGATAGGCGTGATGAGGTGGCATCGCGTGTCGCCTTGCGCCGTAAGTCTATGGAGTTGCTCAATGGGGCGATTGCCCATCTGTCGAATAACTTCAACCGCGACATCAAAGACCTGGTGGCGCGGATGTTGCCGTTGTTTACTGAAAATCGGTATGAGCACCTGCAGATCGATGACGATCTGAACGTGCGGGTTTTCTCCAGTGAAAAACGCGACTTCATGTCGCTGGAAGAGGTCTCCAGTGGTACCCAGCGACAGATCATGCTGGCTTTGCGGCTTGCCCTGTCCCAGAAATTGCTGAGTCGTACGGTCAAGGGCAAGCAGTTTGCGTTCCTGGATGAGCCATTTGCGTTCTTCGATGAGGAGCGCACCCGCAACGCCCTGACGGCTCTGGCCAATCTTGGCGAAGATGTCAGTCAGGTGTGGATTGTGGCGCAGACCTTTCCGGAGGATTCGGCAGTACAGTTCAAGGCCAGCGTGCAGTGTGAAAGGGGGCAGAGCGAACTGGTGCTTGCCTAGTGCTTCGTACTCCCACAGGACAACAAACAAAAACCCCGCCGGTATCGGCGGGGTTTTTGTTTGGAGGGCCCGTGGGAGCTGGGTTCAGTGGGCCTTTTTGATTTCCTCGAAAGGATCAGTTTCATCGACACTGGCATCGATATGGTGGTCTTTGGGACTCCAGAGGTCGTGGCAACGATCGGCTTCGACACCCTGCATGGTCAGCAGGGTCCACATGGCGGCAATACCCCACATCAGAAAGCCCAGGCCGACAGTCGCCCAGCTGATGCCGGGCTCATTGGTCGGACCGCCCAGGAGTCCGTAGACGACGCTGATAACGCCAAACAACCAGAATACAGTGACCGGTGCCGCGCAGTTGGTGCCGCAGCCATAACGACAGGCGCCGACTGGTGGTACCAGTGCTGAAGTCAAGTAACTTTTCATCCTCTCCGACCTTTCTGGTTATATCGTTATTCGTTGATTGGTTCGATATAACCACACAAGCGCGAAGGCCGACAACGGGGGAAAACCCTCGTTGTCAAGAGGAAACTTTGGTCTGGTTGACCTTTAGTAGGCCAGTTCAGCGGGGAGATGCGGCTTGATCGCCTTGACCATCTCGCGATGTACGCGAATGCCCCCGGCTACCACGTTGCCAGATTCGAGGTGGCGGTCACCGCCGCGGATGTCGCTCACCATACCTCCGGCTTCCCGTACCAGCAGGGCGCCTGCGGCAAAGTCCCATACGGAAAGCCCCAGTTCCCAGAAGCCGTCGATCCGGCCCGCGGCGACGTAGGCGAAGTCCAGGGCGGCAGACCCCGGGCGACGGATGCCGGCGGTGTCCTTCACCAGCGATTTCATCATTCCCAGGTAGGCATCGAGATAACGCTGGTCACGGAAGGGGATGCCCGTGCCGAGCAGGGCGCCCTGCAGGGATTTCTGTTCGGT
>Ga0180435_10004001_pt1 | contig 14610 bp, 13 predicted proteins | sample SS_ome_3_FD_132467 | JGI IMG/M metagenome (GOLD analysis project Ga0180435, IMG submission 132467) | Hypersaline lake sediment archaeal communities from the Salton Sea, California, USA - SS_3_S_1 metaG | ecosystem: Environmental > Aquatic > Non-marine Saline and Alkaline > Hypersaline >... | reverse complement strand
TGCATCCAGGCGTACACCGGTGAATCCCATGATCCCGAACAGCACCACGATGGATATGCCAAGGGGAATGATACTGATGATCCCGGCCTGGAACGATTTGAAAATCATTGACAATATGACAAAAACGATCACAAGCGCGATGCCCAGAGAGTAGAATTGTCCGCGCACCACCTGGTTGGCGAACTGGCTGCGTACGAAACCATAGCCTCCAATGGCCGCAACATTGGGATCATCTTCCGTCATGGTCCTGATCTTATCGATGATCCTGTTGACCTCTTTATTTCCGACACTGTTGATGCGGATGATCATATGAGCATATTCATAGTTAAAATCCACCAGCTGGTCGAGGTTTTCCGGGTCCCCGTTCATGTTGTACAGTGCCATGTATTGTGCAACGGCATTCCTGGAAGGGGGGATCCTGTCGAACATTTCCTCACCCGGATCGTACAGTGCTTTACTGATCTCCCTGATCACATCGGAAAAGGACATTACCAGATCGATCTCCGGCTCCTCCAGGAGTCTCTGTTCATAGTCATCAATCCGATGCAGCAGCTTGGGATCGAGCATATCTCCATGGAACATAATGGAAAGATTTTCAGAACCCCCGTAGTGGGCATTGATCAGCCTGGATGCCTGTTTCACCGGGTGTTTTTCGGGAAAGAAGTTTTCTTCGTTGGAGTCTACTTTCAGGAAGAAAATGCCTGCTCCGATGACCAGCGTAACCACCAAGATGATGACGGGAATGCGCCGCTGGTTCCGGATGATATAATAGGCAAGTCTGTTCAGCAGGTTTCTTTTGACCTGTTTTTTCTTTTCCAGGGTCTGAACAGGATGAGAGGGCTTCATAAAGGAAAGCACTGCAGGAAGCAGGAAGATGCTGTACAGGAGAGCAGCGACAATCCCGATACCGGCGATCACAGCCATCTGCCTGGCTGGTATCATGGTGTGCGCGAGCAGTGCAGCGATTCCCGCAATGGTGGTGAGACCTGTGATCAGGATGGGTTTCCAAAGTTTCCTGGCGATCATTGCAGATATTTCCTTCATCGTCATCCCGTTTCCCGAAGCGTTGATTTCCTGGTACTTGGCAATCATGTGAATCCCGTAATCATTGGCTATGGCGATAAGCATAATCGGGACCAGCAGGCTGATAAAGTAGAACTTCCAGCCGATCATCGGGATCAGTGCCAGTGCAAGCACAGCTGAGAGCAGCACCACCATGAAGGGCAGCAGCACACCGCGCCATTCCCTGAAAACAAAATAGAGAAAGATGATCATCAGGAGCAATGCAATGGGTACCAGGATCAACGCATCGCGCTTGATATCCTTGTTCATCTGCTGGCGCAGGTAAGGAAGTCCACCGAAATGAACCGTCTCTTCCCCGGGAAATTCCCCGAGCACCCTGTGGATGCCTGCAAAAACGGTATCTTCATCAGCATTGTCGGCCAATGATGCAATAATGGCAGTTGAGCCAAGGTCTTCCGCCACTACGATGTTTTTCACCAGGTCGTTTTCCATCAACCTGATTTTAAGTTCCCCGAGGCCCTTTTTGTCTTCGGGGATTCTCTCTATGGCAGGTTCCACGATCATTGCACCGTCCTGTCCATATATATAATTTGCACTGAACACGGATGTGGTTTTCCGGATCCCCTTTACCCTGTTGAGATGCCGGTCGACCTGCCGGACACGCATAAGGCTTGCTGGATTGATGATGTCTTCTTTTTCAAACAGGATCATGATGATGTCCTGGTTTCCAAAATTCTCCTCGATGCGGTCGGTTGCGACCATCGATTCCATTTTCGAAGGAAAATAGCTCTTAAGGTCTGATTCGACCGAAATTTCCGGTAAAAAGCCAGCCACACCCAGGGTAACAGCAATGGACACTGCAATGATCAGCCAGCGGTATTTAATCACGTTATGCATTTGTGTTAATTTTTCTGTTGTATCTGAAGGCATTTATCTGTGGTTTGTATCTCTATCTGGTTCATTTTGTTTCAGTTTGAGTACTTGTCATGGCATTTGAGGTATAAGTCCCTTTCATGCGTTCAGAATTGTAATTGTACCTGCAGGAACCCTGCATTAAGAGACGGGGCAACCATGTCGTACAGCGATCCTTCTTTTCCTTTCAGATAGTATGCTCCGATCCCGGCGCTTAAGCCATCTGTGATCATGAATTTCACTTCTGGCATCAATGTGACTTCCCCGGTGGTAAAATTGTACATGCCCGGAATTTTAAAGCTCACCAGGTCATGGAACAAGGAGATATCTGCAATAGCATAGACCGCATGCATCCATTCCTCCCGCTGGTATTCATACAGTCGGTTGAATCCGATCACCTGGGATTCAACGTAGTTGGCAAGAATGGCCGGCTCGGGAGGCGTCCCGGGCGGAAGCAGATCACTGACCGGAGGGAACTGTCCGCTGAAAAAAGCAGTTTCCAGGGGTGTGGGTTCAAAATCAAAAATGAATTTACCGTAATACCCGGCAATGAGCGATACGTTGCTGCCCGACTGTTCTATTTCGAGGGTATAGCCCAGTTCTGTGAAGGGTGCAGCGTCGAGGCTGTCTTCAATGGCATCCAGCCATCCGATCTCGGTTCTGATCAGGTAGCTGCCTGCAGGAACGGTCATGTTCAGTCCTGCTGAATGTACCCTCACCGGATGCTGGCCCAGGCTGATCAGCTTCGGTGCAAAGGTGGAAGTGTCCACGTCAAATGTTTCAGTGGAGAGGACCGGTGAATTCCTGAACCCGTTGTAATAGGAAAGCTGCAGGTCGAGCGCACCTGACCGCAGGTCATACCGGAACCCAAACCCGCTGTCGGTGAATTTCTGATGCGTGGTGGAAAAGGGGAGGATCTCCAGATACGCGGGCATGTCAAATGGCCCGGTCAGCAGCACAGAGGGCCGGTAGTCGGGCAGCCAGAGAAATTCAAGCCTGGAGGTATTGCTGATCGACAGCGTGGTATTCAGGGCCCAGGTTCCCAGGCGCTGTTCATCCGGATCCGGGGATCTGAAAACGGGATCAACGGGTGAGAATCGGTCCGAAGGGTTGATGAATCCGGCTGCACCCCAGCTGAGGATTTGTTTCCCGGCTGTGAGAGTTACCGGTCCCAGGAACAGGTTGACATATGCTTCGCGCAGCTCAACACTTGTAATCCGTGACCCGAATTCCTGTCCGTAACGGAACCTGGTATCTGCAAATGCTTTGCCGAATCCGCCTGCAGGAATACCGATACCAGGTTGAGCTGACTGTAGATACTCTGCAGGTAAGGCTGATCCTCCTCAGTGTTGTATCCCGTGTAAACGACGCTTGTCAAGCCGCCCTGCAGGTCATAGGCATCACTTTCCCGGTTCCCGGTTGTTTCCAGGGCCGATTCGAACAGGCCCTGTGCAGACATATAAAATGGTGTGAGCATGCACAGCAATGTGCACAGTATAATAATGCGCATAGGTGTATTTATTTGCTGTGAAATTAGCCTGAATGCAGGTTGAAATCGCCCGGACCGCGGAGGATGGACAGGTCGCCGGAAATATAATGGTTCGCACTTAGCGGTCCGGACTCCTGTACAGTGAAGGTTCCGGTGCTCACAAATCAGTTTTGATCGGGGTCGCGCTGTATGTCCAGGAACTGGCTGGGGGTCATGCCGGTAAGGTCCTTGAAAATGGTGTTAAAGGCTGATTTGCTGTTGAAGCCCGAATCATAGGCAATGGCAAGGATTGTGAGCTTTTTGTACTTCGGATCCTTTAATCTTCGTTTCACCTCTTCCACGCGGTATTCATTGATCAGGTAGTAGAAATTTTTTCCAATGTGCTGGTTGATCACCTCGGTGATGAAATGCCTGGGAATCCCGAGGTCTGCTGCCACATCGTTAATGGTCAGTTCCCTGTCAAGGTAAGGTTTCTTTTCCTCCATATACTCCAGTACCTGTTGCCTGATCTGCTTCACATCTTGAAGTTTCAGCCCCGATCGCGCGTATTTACCGTTTTCTTCAGCGGATTCGTCAGGAACAACTCCCTTGTGCGAAGCAATCTCCTCGAAGATTGACGGTTGATTGAACCCGAAGAATCCGTATAGGAATGCGAAAATGGTGAGCCCGATAAATGAGAGTTCGTAGGGGTCGAAAGGCATGAAATTGATCAGGATATCGATCAGTCCGAATATAAAGACAAGCACATAGCTGATATAGAATGTAACTGAAAGTCCGATCAGCCACTGCAGTGTGAATTTGGCTGAGGAGTAACTGACCAGGCTCTTCAGGTTCTTTTGGTGACGGTGGATCACGACGAATGTAGAAATGCTGTATGAGGTGATAGAGATGAAAAAGGATGCCCCGTAAATGATCCGCAGGGAGATGAAACGGTCCACCACCAGGAACCCCTTGCTTCCTTCCATGACCGGCTTATTCAGAAAGACCATGGAAACAACGAAAAACACTGCAAACGGTGCGAAATGCCACAGGTAACGGTAGTTGAATTTCGGATGTTCTGTCGTCATCAGTTTGGCATACAGGTACATCAGGGGTCCGTAGGTGAAGGGCAGCACCTTGATAGAATACAGTTCCAGCAGGTTGGAATTGATCAGTACAATGACCATCTCGATACAAATCAGGAAAAACCAGGCAGTCAGTACCTGGTTGGCCATGATCCGGGGCTTCCGGGTCGCGATCAGCAACCCGGCGAATAAGGACTGGGAGATGCCGATATACAGGATCTGTTCCATGTATTAAAAATACATAAATCCGGGCAAAATCCTTGTTATTCTGATCATACTTTTCTGTGAAAATACGGGAATGATGCATAAGCACGTGATTTACGCGTTCCGGGGATGCTGTGACCGGAATAACGAAGGCATGGAACAGCTGCCGGGTCCACCGGAATTTTTTATTTTGAAATACGTAGCCAGATCATTACTTTTATCCATTCAAAAAAACAAGCGGATGAGCGTACTTTTAAATAAGGATTCCAAAGTGATTGTGCAGGGTTTCACCGGCAGCGAAGGAACTTTTCATGCACAACAAATGATTGAATACGGAACCAAAGTTGTGGGGGGAGTCACCCCCGGAAAGGGAGGTCAGCAACACCTCGACCGGCCTGTATTCAATACAGTGGAGGATGCAGTCAGGGAAACAGGGGCCGACACCTCGGTGATTTTTGTCCCGCCGCCCTTTGCCGCAGATGCCGTTATGGAGGCAGCAGCGGCAGGCATCCGCCTGGTGGTATGCATCACCGAAGGCATTCCCACAAATGACATGGTAAAGGTACAGGAATACCTCAGCAACCGTGACACGACACTGGTGGGACCGAACTGTCCGGGCGTGATTACCCCCGGTGAGGCAAAGGTCGGGATCATGCCCGGTTTCATTCACGAAAAAGGGGTCGTTGGCATTGTATCCAGGTCGGGCACCCTAACCTACGAAGCAGTGGACCAGGTCACCAAACAGGGCCTGGGACAATCCACCTGCATCGGGATAGGGGGGGATCCCATTATCGGGACAACCACCCTGGACGCTGTAAAACTGCTGATGCAGGACGACCAGACCGAGGGAATCATTATGATCGGCGAGATCGGGGGCAGCATGGAAGCAGATGCCGCCTACTGGATCAGGGACCATGGCACAAAGCCGGTGGTCGGCTTCATTGCCGGTCAGACCGCGCCCAAGGGACGCCGTATGGGACACGCCGGTGCCATTGTGGGTGGCGAGGCAGATACAGCCGAAGCCAAGATGAAGATCATGGAGGACTGTGGTATTCATGTGGTGGTTTCACCAGCCGATATCGGAAGCAAAATGGCAGAAGTACTGAAATAGGGAAGGACTGGAATCCAGAAAACTTTGCAGGAGCCTGTTCTGCCGTGAAAATGAATGCGGATGAAGACAGAGGAGATATGTACTGCCGCACAGGTGATAAAACATGCAAGGCACCTGACTGCCTTCACGGGTGCTGGCATTTCCGTGGAGAGTGGAATTCCGCCGTTCAGGGGTGAGAATGGTATCTGGAGCCGTTACGATCCCGGGGTGCTTGATATCGACCGTTACAGGTCCTGGCCCGACGAGACCTGGCCGGTGATCAATGAAATTTTCTACCAGTTTTTCGCCAGGGCAAAACCAAACAAGGCACACTATTTCCTGGCCCGGCTGCAACAGGAGGGGCTCCTGAAGGCGCTCATCACACAAAATATCGACAACCTGCACCAGGATGCAGGAAGCAAGGATGTGATTGAATATCACGGCAATTCACAATATATGGTCTGCACCTACTGTGGTGAAAGGCGCAAAGTGGAGGAACCCATTGTTACCAGCGAAGTTCCACGGTGCAGCAATGAAGGGGCACTGATGAAACCTGATTTCACGTTTTTCGGAGAGCCGATCCCGAAAGAGGCCGCATTGCGGTCAATGGCCGAGGCAGAAAAATCAGATGTTATGGTGTTGATCGGGACCACGGGGGAAGTGATGCCGGCCAGCATGATCCCGAAAGTTGCAAAGGGAGCCGGAGCCACCATTATTGAGATCAATACGGAAGCGACCGCCTTCACAGATTCGGTGACAGACCTGTTTTTAAAGGGCAGGGCGACGGAGGTATGCGGAATGATTCAGCAGGAGATGGAGACGCTAAAATGAGGCAATCATTCCGTATGTCGTGATTTTTGCATTTATTTGTAATACCAAACAAAAACAGGAAAACGATGGAATTATTAAAAGGAAAAGTAGCGCTGGTTACAGGTGCTGCAAGAGGTATCGGCAGAAAAATTGCCGAAGCATACGCCGTGGAAGGTGCTGATGTGGCTTTCACTGACCTCACGCGGGATGAGAACATGGCATCCCTGGAAAAGGAACTGACGGCCCTTGGCGTGAAGTGCAAGGGGTATGCCAGTGATGCCAGCGATTTTGCGGCGGCACAGGAGACGGCTGATGCGATTGCAGCCGATTTCGGCAAGATCGACATCCTGGTCAACAATGCAGGTATCACAAGGGATACATTGTTGATGCGCATGGAAGAGGAGATGTGGGACCTGGTGATCAAGGTCAACCTCAAATCAGTCTTTAATTTTACCAAGGCAGTACAGAAATATATGCTGAAAGCAAGGACCGGATCCATCATCAATATGAGTTCCGTGGTGGGGGTGAACGGCAATGCCGGTCAGTCCAACTATGCCGCTTCCAAGGCAGGGATCATCGGTTTTACTAAATCTGTCGCCAAAGAACTGGGATCCAGGAATATAAGGTGCAATGCCATCGCCCCGGGATTCATTGTCACTGACATGACCGGCAAACTCTCAGAGGATGTCAAGGAACAATGGGTGAAGACCATTCCCCTGCGAAGGGGAGGTGTACCTGAAGATGTGGCCAATGTCTGCGTTTTCCTGGGTTCTGAACTGTCATCCTATGTGACCGGACAAACCATCTCCGTCTGCGGCGGGATGACCTAGTCTGCAAAATTCACCTGGCAGTAAACAGTTCCTTCTTTCTGTGCGTTATAAAGGGGAAGACATTGTTGTACTGCCATTTTTTTTCGATATGCCGTTTGTTGATAAAGGAAAAATAGTACTGATATGCGCACTGGCACTGCACCTTGCAGGTTGTGCGGGTTCCAGGAGCTTTGTTTCATTTGAGGTACTTGAACCGGCAGATATTACCTATCCTGAAAGTGTAGGTAAAGTCGGTTATCTCAACAGGGCGCCTTTGTCAATCCATTCCTTTTCCGGGATCAACCAGTCTGGACTTGATCCCGTCGCACTGCGGATCGTCGACAGCACGATTTGCAACAACCTGCGCAAAGGGTTTTACGAAGGCAGGCAGCTTACGGAGCTGACCTACCTGAAGGAGATTCCATTGTACAATTCCCGGCGGACTGATACTACAGGCAAGGCTTCCCTGCTGGATGCTTTTTCCAGGCAACAGATCTTTCGCGATGCGGGCAGTGATGTGGATGCGCTGGTGGTGCTTGAGTATTATTTCATTGAGATGGTGAGATCGTATCCTTCATTTGATTTCATGATCGGGGATTACATCGAGGAATTCAGGCTGAAAATGAATGTTTTGTGGAGGGTGTACGCAAAAGACCTTGAATCGCCCGTTGACGAATACCTGCAGCAGGACACCCTGTTTTACATGAACCGGCAGTCGATGCCCTCCTCGGGATACCTGAACCCCGCGGATGTGCTCAGGGATGGCAGCCAGGAGGTGGGTTTCCGTTACGGGTTGCGTCATATTCCGAAATGGGAGATGGTATCGCGTGTGATTTTCCGGGGTGGAAGTCCGGAACTCAAGGCTGCTGCGGACCTTACCGACCAGGGCGCATGGGACGAGGCGGCCGGTGTGTGGGTTCCGCTCATTCGTCATGAAGACAACAAAATCGCTGCACGTGCCTGTCACAACCTGGCGGTTCATTACGAGCTGCTGGACGATATTGTCACCGCTTCCAACTATATCAACCGCGCCGAAAAACTCTGGGACAATGAAACTACCGCAGCCTACAGCAACATGCTCGAAAAACGGCTGAACAACAAGCAGGTGCTTTTGAAGCAGGTCAGGTAGCAGTTGTTGACGGAATGTTCCGCCGGGCCGGTCAATCATCATTCTAATTGCTTGTAAACCGGGAGAAAATTATACTTTTGTGGTTCAATAAAAACATTATGAGTGTAGTTGCTGTGCAGGGGATCTTTCTCTTTATACTGATCGGAACATTTTTACTGGAACGCTGGCTGGATTTGAAGAATCTGCGTCATTCCGTACCTGTGTTGCCGGAGGAGCTGAAGGATGTCTACGACCAGGAAAAGTACCGCAAAAGCCAGTTGTACAAGCAGGAAAATACGCGGTTTTCCTTTATTACCAATTCCTTCAGCCTCGTGGTCATGGTGACGGCCATCCTGCTTGGGATCTTCGGGTGGCTCGACCGGTTCCTGGATGTACGCACCGAATCGTATTATGTGTTGGTCCTGTTGTTTTTCGGGATCCTGGGAATCATCTCCGATCTTCTGGGCATTCCGTTTGAATGGTACGACACTTTCAGGATAGAGGAAAAATACGGTTTTAATAAGACCACGCCCAGGACTTTTGTGCTCGACAAACTCAAGGGATGGCTGCTGGGCATCATCCTCGGGGGCGGGATCCTGCTGCTGATCACCTGGATTTACCAGGCGACCGGGGAATACTTTTGGTTGCTGGCCTGGGGGGTGATTACCCTGTTCTCGCTGGTCATGAACATGTTTTATTCCAACCTTATCGTGCCACTGTTCAACAAGCAGACTCCGCTGGAGGAAGGAGAACTGCGGAATGCGATCGAGGCGTTTGCCGACAAGGTGGGGTACAACCTGAAAAATATTTACGTGATCGACGGATCCAAACGCTCCAGCAAGGCCAATGCCTATTTCACCGGACTGGGACCCAAAAAGCGGATCGTGCTGTATGATACGCTGATCAATGACCTGGAAACCGATGAGATCGTCGCGGTGCTGGCACACGAGATCGGGCATTACAAGAAAAAACACAGCCTGTCGGGAATGTTCCTGGGGATCATCCAGACGGGGATCATGCTCTACCTGTTCTCACTGTTTGTTGCGGTTCCTGAACTATCGCAGGCCCTCGGGGGAGAGGCAGCTTCGTTTCATATCGGGCTGATCGCCTTTACGATCCTGTATGCGCCGCTGTCGATGCTGCTGGGGATTTTTACGGGAATGTTCTCCAGGAAGAATGAATACCAGGCAGATGCCTACGCTGCGGAACATTACGCTGCCGGACCCCTGGTCAGCGGATTGAAGAAACTCAGCAGGAACAGCCTCAGCAACCTGACTCCGCATCCGCTGTACGTCTTTTTTCATTACTCCCATCCACCGCTGCTGCAGCGGATCAGGAGGATGCAGGAGGGGACACGGAAAGACTGACAACAGGTTGTTTCGCCATTAACATGAAATATATACCTGTAGCATGAAATATATATCTGTAGCATGAAATATATACCTGTAACATGAAATATATACCTGTAGCATGAAATATATATCTGTAGCATGAAATATATACCTGTAACATGAAATATATATATAAATATATATCAAAATAGTTAGATAAATATATATATCGTATCCTGACACAGAAATCAATTCTTCTGCACTTTTTGAATGATGATGATGGATGTGGTGTACGATGAAAATTCAAAAATGACTGCTTCAATTGTAACCATAGGTGATGAGATCCTGATCGGGCAGATCACCGATACCAACGCGGTATGGATCGCAAAAAAACTGACCCTCCTGGGCATGCATGTGCAGGAGATGGTGAGTATTTCGGATACGCCGGAGCATATCACGGGCACACTCGACCGGTTGCTGGGCAGAACGGACCTGGTGCTGATGACAGGCGGGCTGGGTCCCACGAAGGATGACCTGACCAAGCAGACGCTCAACGATTATTTCGGGGGGAAGCTGGTCGTCGACGAGGACGTACTGGCGACCATCACGGAGTTTTTCAATAAGCGCGGACGTTCCATGATCGATTCCAACCGAAGGCAGGCAGAGGTGCCTGATGTGTGCAGGGCCCTGCCAAACGGTCACGGCACAGCACCCGGGATGTGGTTTGAAAGGGACGGAACCATCGTGGTTTCCATGCCCGGTGTCCCTTATGAGATGAAGCCCATGGTCACGGAACAGGTGATCCCCGCGTTGAAATCGCACCTGGAGATCCCAGCCCTGGTACACAGGACCATTATGACCTACGCAGTGCCGGAATCCTATCTTGCCGAGATGATCAGCGAATGGGAAAACAACCTTCCCGCATGCATAAAGCTGGCGTACCTGCCACGACCCGGGATTGTGCGACTCAGGCTGACTGTCAGGGGGGAGTGTGCCGAAAAGGCAAGTGAACTGCTGGATCAGCAGACTGCATTGCTGAAAGTAAAGATCGGGGACCACATTTTCGGGTTCGACGACCTGCCGATTGAACAGGTCATAGGTGACGTGCTCAGGAAGCAAGGACTAACCGTTTCTGCTGCAGAAAGCTGCACAGGCGGCAATATCGCGCGGCTCCTGACCAGTGTGCCGGGAAGTTCCGCCTATTTCAGGGGAACCCTTGTTGCGTACAGCAATGAAGTCAAGACCGCCAGCCTGGGCGTAGCCGCGGAGCTCATCGAAAAACACGGGGCTGTAAGCAGGGAAGTGGTGGAAGCCATGGCCAAAGGCGCCATGCAGCTGCTGGGAAGCGACGTTTCCATGGCCACCTCGGGAATAGCAGGTCCGGATGGCGGCACGGAAGAGAAACCGGTCGGACTTGTCTGGATCGCAGTGGCAGCGGGCGACAGGGTTTACAGCCGTGAGTTCCGTTTCGGGGGCCATCGTGAACTGGTCATCGAACAGTCGAGCATCATGGCGATCGGACTGCTTTACAAGCTGTTGCACAATAAACTGGCGGGTTAACCTGTCCAAACCCCGGTTTTGTTCCGAAAGAAGCAGAACCGGCCGGAAGATCAGGGGCATGACGAAGTAACCTTATGATCAACGTATTCAGAATTTTACCCTGTTCATATCAATGTTAATAACTACAATTATTTTTGATTCAAAAGTTTGAATTTTTGAAATAAAATGACGTACTTTGCGCCTCGCTAGTGAAAATGTAAAGAAATCTATTATAACAATGGCTAGAGTTTGTCAGATCACAGGAAAGAAAGTAGTAACGGGGAACAATGTTTCCCACTCGAAGAAAAGGACAAGACGCAAGTTCTATCCGAACTTATTTGATAAGAAATTCTACCTGGCAGAGGAAGATCGCACGATCACCCTGAGGGTATCCGCACAGGGAATCAGGAAGATCAGTAAGAAAGGATTGAAAGCGTGTCTGGATGAAGCAAAGGAAAAGGGCTACATCGCAACGTATTAATAAAATATTTTTGAAAAATGGCTAAGAAAGGTAAAGGGAACAGGGTCCAGGTAATTCTTGAGTGCACAGAGCACAAAGACAGCGGTATGCCCGGAACATCCCGTTATATCACTACCAAGAACAGGAAGAATACTCCCGACAGGATGGAGCAGAAAAAGTATAACCCGATCCTCAAAAAAGTCACCGTTCACAGAGAGATCAAGTAAAAATTTGAATTATGGCAAAGAAAGTAGTTGCATCATTGCAGAAAGGAGAAGGAAGGGTCTTCACAAAATGTATCAAGATGGTCAAGTCACCCAAGACCGGTTCCTACATGTTTGACGAAGAGGTGGTACACAACGACCATGTGAAAGATTTTTTCGCCCAGTAAAATCCAAAGCAAATACCATTAGCATACTGAAAGCTTTCTTAAACGGGAAAGCTTTTTTTATTTATCACCTGTATTAACCGGAACAATGGGAATATTTTCATCGGATAAGAAAAAGAACCTGGACAAGGGGCTGGAGAAAACGCGTGAGAATGTTTTCAGGAAATTATCCAGGGCGGTCGTTGGAAAATCAAGGGTAGACGACGAGGTGCTGGACAACCTGGAAGAGGCGCTCATCACCTCGGATGTGGGTGTGGACACCACGTTGCGCATTATTGAACGGATCGAGGAGCGGGTTTCTAAAGATAAATATCTCAATATCAGTGAACTGAATGTTATTTTAAGGGAGGAGATTGTTGATTTGCTCGCTGAGAACAACCAGGAGAACACTGCTGATTTCAGTGCATCACTACCCGCGCGACCCTATGTGATCATGGTGGTGGGTGTCAATGGAGTAGGGAAGACCACCACCATCGGTAAACTGGCTTACCATTTTAAAAAATCGGGCAAGAAAGTGGTATTGGGTGCTGCAGACACCTTCAGGGCCGCTGCAGTGGAGCAGATCAGCATCTGGGCTGAGCGTGTGGAGGTGGAGCTGATCAAGCAGAAGATGGGTTCCGACCCTGCCTCGGTCGCCTACGATACAGTGGCTTCGGCCGTTTCGAAGCAAGCAGATGTTGTGATTATAGACACAGCAGGGAGGTTGCACAACAAGGCCAACCTGATGAACGAGCTCACCAAGATCAAGCGGGTGATGCAGAAAGTGATCCCCGATGCACCCCATGAGATACTCCTGGTGCTTGACGGGTCGACGGGTCAGAATGCATTCGAGCAGGCACGCCAGTTCACTGCTGCCACGGAAGTGAATGCGCTGGCGCTTACCAAGCTCGACGGTACGGCCAAGGGTGGAGTTGTCATCGGCATCTCCGACCAGTTCAAAATACCGGTCAGGTATATCGGGATCGGTGAGAAAATGGAAGACCTGCAGGTTTTCAACCGGGAAGCATTTGTCGAGACGTTATTTGGTGCCTGAATCAGGGCCCTGGTGCAACTGCGGCGCCTCGTTGCCGTGTTTTTGAAGGTCTTCTTATCCACCGGTCACAGTTGCCTTAACATTTTCATCATAAGCAGATACGCGTGAAAATCAATATCATTACCCTGGGCTGTTCAAAGAATCTTGTCGATTCGGAATACCTGCTGCGCCAGTTTCACGCAAGCGGGCATGAGGTATTTCATGATGATGGTGGTGTCACTTCTGATGTGGTGATCCTGAACACGTGTGGTTTCATCCTGGATGCCAAGGAGGAATCCATTGCAGCCATTCTTCAGTACGTGGATTTAAAAAAGCAGGGGCTGGTGAAGAAAGTACTGGTGATGGGTTGTCTGAGCGAACGCTACCGTGCCGACCTGGTGCAGGAGATTCCGGAGGTCGACGGCTTTTTCGGTGTATGGGACCATGCTGCAATCGTGAAGGCAGTGGGAGCAGATTATTACCCGCAGCTTGCCAACGATCGTATGACCACCACACCCGGTCACTATGCTTTTTTAAAGATTTCGGAGGGATGTAACCGAAGGTGTTCGTTTTGCGCCATTCCAGGGATACGCGGTGACCAGCGGTCGCGCAGTATGGAAGACCTGGTTGAAGAGGCAGCGCACCTTGTCAGCAGGGGAGCGCGTGAGTTGATCCTGATTGCGCAGGACCTGACAAACTACGGGATCGACCTCACCGGCAGGAGGGACCTTCCGCGCCTGTTGAAGAAGCTGGCCGCCCTGGAGGGTGCCGACTGGATCCGGCTGCATTATGCCTATCCCACCGGATTCCCGGATGAGGTGATCGACCTGATGGCTGTCACACCAAACATTTGCAACTATCTCGACATTCCCATTCAGCATATCAATGACAGGATCCTGCGTTCCATGAACCGGGGTCATGACCGCAGGAAGCTGGAGAAACTGCTGTATGATTTGCGGCAGCGTGTTCCAGGTGTTGCCATAAGAACTACGTTGCTGGTGGGGTATCCCGGGGAGACCGAGGAGGAATTCATGGAACTGTATGATTTTGTGAAGGCGTTCCGTTTTGAAAGGCTGGGAGTTTTTCCCTATTCGCACGAGGAGGATACCCCGGCGTCCGGATTGGTGGATGATGTTCCGGCAAAAGTGAAGCAGGAGCGTGCATCACGCATCATGGAGCTGCAGCAGGAAATCTCACTGGAAATCAATACTGCGAAAGTGGGGAATACCTATCGCGTGCTGATCGATGCAGAAGAGACTGAATATTATACCGGGCGGACGGAATTTGATTCTCCCGGGGTAGACAACGAAGTACTGGTGAGCAAGGGCGTAACGCTGGAACCTGGGGCTTTTGCTGATGTGAAGATTACCG
>Ga0180435_10004000_pt1 | contig 14611 bp, 12 predicted proteins | sample SS_ome_3_FD_132467 | JGI IMG/M metagenome (GOLD analysis project Ga0180435, IMG submission 132467) | Hypersaline lake sediment archaeal communities from the Salton Sea, California, USA - SS_3_S_1 metaG | ecosystem: Environmental > Aquatic > Non-marine Saline and Alkaline > Hypersaline >... | reverse complement strand
CAACCATTATGTCGGTATGTATCCTATCGCTGCGGGCGGTGTCATCGAGCGGGCATTCTCGCCGTTCCTGGTATCCATGCTCGGTGTCATGCTTGCCGGTTTCATGTTTACCAATGCCAATATCAGGACAGGGGTGCTGGCGACCGGTTTCATCGCCATCGTCGGCTGGATGTATATGACCTATTACAGTGACGATGGTTTGAAGTACCAGAATGAAGGTTACATCGAGGCCTTGATCACTGCACTCGATCAGGATACCGAAGTTGAAAAGAAAGAGTTGACCGCGGCTGAGGCCCTGATAGCAAGGATGAAAGCATCACTGGCCGAGAGCGAAAAGAAAACTCAGCCAGATGCTGATTCGGCGGATGGAAGTGCTGATGTAAATGAGAAGCTCAATAACATCCAGAGTCTGCAGATAACGTTCGAAAAAGACCAGGAGCGTAAACCGGCAGAACAACGTGAAGCTTGGAACGGCAGCGGCTCACAGATGCTCTCCTGGCATTATGAGCAGAGTCTGGCGCGTTACTTCAATGTGCCGGAAGAGATCCAGCCGATGGTTGCAACCATGTCTGCTGCTGCAGATATCGTATTCTGGTTGCTGATCGCAGCCATGATCTTCCTGCTGGTGGCAACACGTAAGACCAATAGTAAGCTCTACTGGTTGCTGGTTATTCCATCGATCTTGCTACCGGTGTTCTTCATCATCGATTATTCTGCATGGCTGTGGTGGTACGGTCATACGCTCAATGATATGGGCGCCTTCACGGTAAAACCGTTCATGCCGACTGTGTTCGGTGATGGTAAGGTGGCGCAGTTCACGACGCACTCCTATCCTTATACCGGTTTCTTCCTGATGCTTCTGTTTTCTGTACTGCTTATCATCGCTGCCAATCAGCGTTATAAACAGTTCAATATAGATGAATGATAATGGCCGGATGGCTTAATAAGCTCGTCCTGTTTTTGCTGCTGCCTGCAGTGTTGTCGGCAGAGGAGTACCTGCCGTTACAGACTCTTATCGATGAGACTGAGGAAGGTGCTACCCTGTTACTCGAGCCGGGCGTCTATGCCGGTCCGATAACCATCGATAAACCGATGACGCTCGATGGCCAGGGTAAGGCAACGATCAATGCCGGTGGCAAGGGTAGTGTGATCGTAATCGATACCGATGGTGCCGTGGTGCGAAACCTGCACTTGACGAATTCAGGTGAATCTCATAATGATATCGATTCGGGCGTGCAGGTGCGTGGCCGCTTCAACGTGGTCAGTGACAATGTGATCGATAACTGCCTGTTCGGTGTTGACCTTCAGCAATCAGAAAATAACATCGTGCGCCGTAACCGTATCAGTTCAAAACCATTCGAGCTGGGTACACGCGGTGATGCGATACGCCTGTGGTACAGCTTTGATAACAAGGTGATTGATAACATCATCCGTGATTCACGTGATACCGTCGTCTGGTATTCGGCACGCAATACCATCTCGGGCAATACAGCTTACGACAGTCGTTATTCGTTGCACTTTATGTATTCACAGTACAACCTGGTAAAAGATAACAACTACTACAACAATGCAGTTGGTATTTTTTTGATGTACAGTGATGGTGTGGTGATACAAAACAATACCATCTCACATGCGGCGGGTGCTACCGGTGTCGGTATCGGTTTCAAAGAGACATCCGATGTCACCATTGAAGGTAACAAGATACTATATTGTTCCAGTGGTTTTTATATTGATATCTCTCCGTTTCAGCCTGATACCACCAACAGGTTTAGTGAGAACCTGATCGCCTACAATGGTATCGGTATCCGCTTTTTAAATGACTGGAGAGGGAATGAGTTCAAGGGTAATCGTATGGTGGATAACCTGACCCAGGTCGTTGTATCCAGTGGTTTGACTGCGAACAACAATGTCTGGGAAGGCAACCACTGGAGCGATTATGAAGGCTTTGATGAAGATGGAGATGGTGTAGGTGATACGCCCTATGAACTCTATGTCTACGCCGACCGTATATGGCAAGATGTACCCTATGCCCAGTTCTTCAAAGGTTCGCCGGTGCTGGAAGTGATGGACTTTCTTGAGCGGCTGGCACCGTTTACCGATCCGCATATACTGGTGCGTGATGAAAAACCGTCAAAGCAAAGGACGGTCGCCTTGCTTGAAGAGAAACAGGAAGTTAAAGATTCTCTGTATATACTGCGTGAGAGCCTGGGAAGATAATTGATCTGGCAGACAATACCGATATAGACAGATGGCTAAAGCTAAAAAAAGACTGACACGAAAAGAAAAGGCCCGCAGGCAGTTTATGCGAACGGTCGTTCTGGGTGTGGGTGTCGTCGGCGCTTCATTACTCGGTTATGTGCCGGTGATCGGTCGCTGGTTTCAACGTATCAGGCCGCCCGGTGCATTGAAAGAAAAAGAATTTTTAGCTTCCTGTATCAAGTGTGGTCAGTGTGTGCAGGTGTGCCCGGTGAATGCTATCAAGCTGGCAGAACTGGATGAAGGTTTCGGTATCGGTACACCGTATATCGATACTCGTCAGCAGGCATGTGACTTCTCCTGTGATGGTCTGCAGTGTGTACTTGCCTGTCCGACAGGGGCTTTGACGCACCACATCAATTACTCCCATGAAACAGATATGGCCATCGCCCGCGTGGTCGATGAGAAACGTTGTCTTGCTGTTCTTGGCAAGGGTTTTAAGGGCCAGGCTCGTGGTGCAAACTTTACCGGTAAGTTGCGTTATGAAGATGTCGATCGCTGGAACCCGATAAGGGTCAGTGAATACCCTTATGACCTTGAACTGTGTGACCTCTGTGTCAGGCAATGTCCGATCGAGATCAGGTTGGCACAATGTGATGCAGGAAAACCGCCCTCGGGTGATGTCAACCAGTGTCCACCGATGCATGCGATAAAGCTGGAAGCGATAGAAGGCGATGATGGTGTTGCCCGCAAACGACCAGTGATACTGGATGGTTGTGTGGGTTGCGGTGTCTGTGAAATGATCTGTCCACCGGAGCCTGCAGTGATCGTGATGGACGGTGCTGATAGCAGGGGGATGGAAGTATGAAACATTTGATCAGCTCAATCGCTGTGATGCTGGGTGCGAATCCGAAGAGACCGACAGCTGATGATTACACCCCTGAAGCGAAAACCATGCACGCGGAACAGAAGGCAGACAAGAGTCGCCCTGCAGCGATCCATGCTGAGATAGCACATCTTGCTCAGCACAAACTTCCCGAGAAATGGCGTCGGCGGCGGTGGACCGTGCTGATCGTTGTGAACCTGCTGTTCGTGCTCTCTTTCCAGCTCGATATCCAGATGCTCGAAGGTGCGCTGACGGCTTCACGTTTCGTCGGTTTCCATATGGCGGATCTCAACTCTGCGCTGCAGGTGATGCTTGCTTACAAGGACGTCGTGATCAACCTGGCCATCGGTACTGTCACGGTGCTGATCATGTGGTGGTTGCTGGGTGGGCGTACTTTCTGTTCCTGGGTATGCCCTTATCACTTGCTCGCTGAATGGGCGGAGATGGCACATGATTACCTGGCGAAGAAAAACATCGTCACCGACCATCCGTTTGATCGCAGGGTTCGGACCGTCTTCTGGATCGTGTTTGCTGTGCTCGCATTCGTTACCGGCTACACGGTTTATGAAACCATCTCGCCGACCGGTATCCTCAGTCGTGCGCTGATCTACGGTCCCGGTATAGCGATGGTTTGGGTGGTAACTTTATTGCTGTTCGAAATTATCTATTCAAAACGTGCATGGTGTCGTTATGCGTGTCCGATCGGTTTGACCTATGGCCTGGTCGGTGCGTTCTCGCCGCTCAAAGTCACCTACAACCTTTCCAAATGCTTCCACGAGGCAGAATGCAAGAAGGTGTGCGAGGTACCTCACGTGCTAGATATCGTTATCAAAGGGCGCGCTACCGATGTTGATCTTTTTGTCGGTGCAGACTGTACGCATTGTGGCCGTTGTGTCGATGCCTGTCCGACAAATTCGCTTAACCTTGAATTCAAGGGGCTGGGGCAACTGCTTAAATGATTAGTTTCAGCAAGGTTTCAAAACAGTTCCGCCGGGTTAAAGTCTTAAACAGCATTGATCTCGAGATCAAGCATGGTGACCGCATCGCGCTGGTGGGCTCTAACGGTGCGGGCAAGACCACTCTGATCCGATGCTTGCTGGGCGAATATAAATTTCAGGGATCGATAACGGTGGATGGTCTCGAGCCGTGGTCAAATAGAACTGAGGTATTAAAGCGTATCGGTTTTGTTCCCCAGCTGTCGCCGCCATTAAAGATGCCTGTCGGTCAGCTGATCAAGTTTTCCAGTGGTGTCTGTGATTCTGACCCGGCGAAGATGATCGCGGTATGTGATGAACTGGGACTGGATATCTCACAGTTGAAGAATCGACCATTTAATAAACTTTCCGGTGGCCAGAAACAGAAGTTGTTGATAAGTATCGCGCTCGGTCGTGAGTGTGATCTGCTGGTGCTCGATGAACCAGCAGCAAATCTTGACCCGGAAGCCAGGCATGCATTCTTCCAGTTACTGGCGGAAAGACAGAAGGATGCCGCAATGATTATTTCCAGTCACCGTCTCGATGAAGTGGCCGCACTGGTTAACCGTGTGGTGGAACTTGATCATGGGGATGTCGTGCTTAACGATCATGTTGCTGATCAGATAGAGATCGGCAGCATACTGGTCTGTCGTCTGACGCTTAACAGGGCAGATGCAGCATTTGCAGAGACCATCCGTGAGTGGGGTTTTGTTGATAGTGAAGGCGGCCATGTCTGGCAAGGTGAGATAGCTGGTCCGGACAGGCTGCGTTTCCTCGGTGTACTGTCGCGTTATGCGGCACTACTCAAAGGTATACAGCTGGAAGAAGATGATGAAGAAGACGAGGAAGGTATACATGCGCGTACTACTTAGTTTGTTTTTTGCTGCTGGTGTTGCAAGCATGGTCGCCTGTTCGACTGAGCAGTCCACTGGACCAGAGCAGGTACGCTGGGATCGAGAAACATGTACGCGATGCAATATGTCAGTCGGTGATCGTAACTATGCGGCTCAGGTGCGCGGTGCCAAGGCAGGCGAAAAAACAAAAGTCTATAAGTTTGATGATATCGGTTGTGCCGTGATCTGGTTACAGGATAAGGAATGGAAGGATGATGCCCGTACCGAGATCTGGGTGACAGATTTTACCAATGGTCAGTGGATCGATGCGCATAAGGCGAACTATATTCCGGATAAGCTCACGCCGATGAATTACGGTCTCGGTGCGCAGGGCGAAGCTGCTGAAGATGCGCTTGATTTCACACAGGCTATAGAACACATCATGCTCAGTGAAAAAGAAAAGCATCAGCATGGCGGCCACCATCATCATTAATAATAGAAATCATATATGAGTGTTAAATGAATCACCTGATACTTGCAGCCAGGACAGACATCAGTGAATCCCTGCGTTCGCGCTGGTTCATGATCTATACGCTGGTATTTGGCGGCATCATCGTTGCACTGTTCATGTCTGGCCTGACGGAGTCCCGCGTCATGGGATTCAGCGGCCTGTCACGTGTACTGGTCACTTACCTGCAGATAACGATGGCTATCCTGCCTGTGTTCGTGCTCATCACTACCGTGCGTTCGGTGGCTGGCGACCGCGAGGCTGGCGTGTTCGAGTATATGCTGTCATTACCCGTCAGCCTGTCTGCCTGGTTCTGGGGAAAGATGCTGGGGCGATTTACAGTGGTATTTCTGCCTGTGTTACTTGCTATGCTCGTCGCCGTTTTCTGGGGGCTGGGTAACGAAATAGAGATTCCCTGGTCACAGGTCCTGTATTACACAGGCTTCCTGCTGTCACTGGCCTGGTGTTTCCTTGGTATAGGTATGCTGATTTCGACACTGGCCAGAACTTCAGATGTGGCAACAGGCATAGCCTTCATCATCTGGCTTGGTCTGCTGCTGTTCATGGACTTGATACTGCTAGGACTGTTGATCCGTCAGGGGATGCCATCGGAAACGGTTATCGTGTTCGCGCTATTCAATCCGATGCAGGTCTTCCGTACCGCGGCGATGATGTTGTTCGATCCTCACCTGGTGCTGCTTGGCCAATCAGCTTATGTCATCCTGGATAATTTTGGCCAGCTTGGATATATCCTGTGGGCGCTGATCTATCCTGTCAGCCTGGGAACTATATGTGCCTGGCTTGGCTATCACATCTTTAAGCGCAGCGACCTTCCTTAAACGATCATTGCCTGGTTGCTGAGCCTGATCGTGTGCAATCATGGAGCGTTAACCCCGGTGATTTTCTTTTTCGATCTGGTCTTTTATATATGAGAGCCCGATATTGAAAGCCACAGATGGGAAGCCGAGCCGGTTTACCACACGTGCGATATTCTGCATCCAGTGATGATGCAGGTCATATTCGAAATCGAGTTCGACCTGTGTGCTGCTGCCTTGCTCGGTTAGCCTGATATCTCCTCTGGCTCTTCCGCCATCATGTTGCGATTCCCATACCAGGGTGCTGCCCGTTTCGTATGTGGTTATGAGGGAGTCGAAAGTGATCCTGTGTCCGAGCGGAGCATTGATCGTCCAGCGCGATCGCCTGTCATCGATGATATCGATGCTCTCGATAATGGGGATGAAATGTTGGAAGTTACTGAAGTCGGCCCAGTAATCGAACACCTGTTGCGCGGGCGTATTAATCGTTAGTGATTTACGTAATAGCATCGATCTACAGGTTTTAGATCAGGATTGCTGCTTCAGGCTCATTTTGAAAAGAGGGGGTGCGATCAGCGTGGTGAAGACGACCATCAATACCACGGCAGAGAATAGTGCATCGTCGAGGACGCCCAGACTCTTGCCGATGGAGGCGAAGATAAGACCGACTTCACCGCGGGGCATCATGCCGATGCCGATGGCGATCTTGTTGTTGATACCGTAGGCACCGAAGCCGGAAACGACTTTACCGACGATAGCGGCCAGGATGAGTCCGCCTGCGAGCATGATGATACCCGGTTCCATGAATGTCTCGAGTTTTACCTGGATGCCCATCAGTACGAAGAAGATCGGTACCAGTACAACTTCCAGCGGCATGATCAGGTCCTTGATGCATATCGGGCACTTGCGGCCATTGTTCCATCTTTCGAAATAGGCATCATGCAGTATCAGCCCTGCGGTAAAGGCGCCGATGATGGTAGCGAGTCCAGACAGGTTCGCCATCCACGCCAGGATCATCACGAACAGGTAGGAGGTGAACATCTTTGCCTCGATAAGGTCGAGGTGGCGGAACAGCTTGACGATGAGACGGATGAAGTGTGGGCCGAGGTATAGCGCAGCGGCAAGGAACACGGTCGCCATGATGATGATTACAGCGATATTTAACAGGTCGATACTGCCGGTGACTACGATACCGCTGACGATGGCCAGCATCAGTAGACCGAGTACATCATCGAGCACCGCAGCACCCAGGATGATGCGAGCAACGTTGGTCTGTGTCATGTTCATCTCGCTCAGAACCATCGCGGTAATACCGACACTGGTTGCTGCCAGCGTGGCACCGAGGAACAGACTGGTATGGAAAGCGACATCATCAATGAGCAGGTTGGCAGCGACCAGTCCAAGCAGGAAGGGCAGCAGTACACCGATGATGGCGACGCGCCCGGCGTTCGGCCCAACTTTGGTCATCTCTTCGATACTGGTGTCCAGGCCGACGAGGAAAAGCAGGAAGATGACACCATAGCGTGAGAATACATCGACCGTATGCGCGACCTGTAACAGCTCATTACCATGCGGCCCGCGCAGGATTTCGAGTATATGTGCGGTGTTCTCTTCACCCACTGCATTGATGTATGCCGTCTCCAGTGTCTCACCCTGTAGCATGTTTTCGACCGTATCGAAGATGGCAGTACCTTCGCGCAAAATGGTGATCAGGTCGAAGTGGAGATAGTAGGCAATGTTACCGATGATGATGCCCATGATCAGTTCGCCGAGCACCGAAGGCAGGTTGAGCTTGCGGGCGCTGAAACGTCCGATCAGGGCCAGGAAAAGGATGCCGGTGACGCCGAGAATGACGGGTGCAACCGGGTCGTTATGCGATGTGTGAAACTGGAAAGCTGCTGCCAGTGAAGGAGTGAGCAGCAGTAGTGCAAACAAGAGGAATCTGTGCTGGTTAGTCATCATCGCTAAGCTTGCGCTCGATACGCTTGAGTGTCTTTTCCATCGCTTCGATACGGCGTTCGATATCGTTTAGCTGGCTGATCTCTTCTTCCTCTTCTTCCTCGATCTCGACCTCGCCGCGTGATACGAAGTAGGCAGAAAAGCTGGCGGTAAGCAGCGAGAAGAAGCCGACGCCGAACAGGATGACGACAGCGCCAAGGATTTTTCCTGCCGTACTAACCGGTACGGTATCACCATAGCCGACGGTCGACACGGTAACCCATGCCCACCAGATGCCTTGCCACACATTTTCGATATTCGGATCGATACCGGCCATCAATAAACCAGCCATGAGGGTGAATAGCAGGGCGACCAGTAAAACCGAGCCGAGGTAGTTTCGTGACAATACCTTGTGGATTGTCGATGAGGTGTTAATCAGTAACGGGAAGATGAGTAGCAGCCTGAGTGTCCTCAGTGCAGCTGCATAGTTGTTAGCGACCCAGAGCAGTGGTGCACCGATGCCGATGATGAGCAGATTCATCCAGTTGGTTCGCAGGTAGCGTAACTTGTCGTTGACCAGGCTGGTGAGTACCACGGTTTCCAGGATGAAGAAACACCAGATGACTATATCGGTGACATGATCTAGCGAAGGCGGGTAGACATTCTTTCCTCTGAGGTACCATTCGAGGATGATCCAGAGAGCCAGCATCAGCATCGGTAGTTCGAAGCGGTGTGCCCAGCGTTTCGCTTTCGGATTCTCGTTCGCTGCTACGCCGGAGAGGCCGATGAGTAAGGGCAGTAGCTGTTCGAGTCTCTTTTGCATAGGTGCTGCTCTTTAAATGCTCAACCTGATGGATGTTGACCAGGTGTTAACAGATCCGTGGCAGCGGGTCGTCTTCGAGTTCATCGATGATGCGTTCACCGCCGATCTCGGTTTCCATTAAAACATAATTTATTGCATCGTCGATATGTCCGATCAATGCAGCCTCGCTGCCTTCTTCGATGGAGCGCCACGTTTCGAGCAATCCGTCTGCCTGGCTGGGATCAACAATGGCGACGACACGGCCTTCGCAGGCGAGATACATCGGGTCGTAACCGAGCATGTCGCAGACAGATTGTACCGGGTCGCGTACGGGCAGATCTTGCTGTGACAGGCGTACACCCATGCCGGTTGCGCGATGCAGCTCGGAGCATACCGTTGCGATGCCGCCACGTGTCGGGTCGCGCATGAAGCGCAGGCCGTCATGCTGCATCGCAGCGGTCGTCAGGTTGAGCACGCTGGCAGCATCGGACTGGATGTCGCCACGCAAGCCAAACGCTTCGCGTGCCAGCATCACGGCAATGCCATGATCACCGACCGGACCGCTGACGATGATGGCGTCACCTGAGCGTATGTTCTTCATCGACATCACGTGACCGCTGCGTATACCGACACCTGTGGTCGCAAGATATAATCCACCGCCTTCGCCACGGCGTAATACCTTGGTGTCACCGGCAACTACCTTGACGCCGATCTCTGCAGCGGTTTCTGCCAGTGTCTTGATGATGCGTTCCAGCGTGTCGATCTCCATGCCTTCTTCGATAAAAGCATTGAGGCTTAGATACTTTGGTATTGCGCCAGCGACGGCGAGATCATTGGTGGTGCCATGCACAGCAAGTGAACCGATGTTGCCGCCGGGAAATTCCAGCGGCTGCACGGTGAAGCCGTCGGTAGTAAACAGCACATCACCGCCTGCGATATCGATGGGCACCGCGTCAGCCTGTACGTCGAGATCTGGGTTGGCGAGATGGCGTGCGAAAATCTCCTCGATCAGCTCGCGCATATAACGTCCGCCATTTCCGTGTGCCAGTGATATGTGTGTGTCCTGCATTATGTGCTGCCTGTTTTATTGTTGTTCACCGCAGAGACGCAGAGGCGCCGAGGTCTTTTGTTTTAGAAACAGCATCGCAGGTGCTGTCCCTAAATCATCAAGTTTTCTCTGCGTCTCAGCGTCTCTGCGGTTAACCGCTTTTATTTTTGTAACCGTATTCGATAATCTGCCCGAAACTGATACCAGCATCATTGACCGGTATCAACTCGGCAAGATGTACCTTGAAATTATTTTTAGATAATAAAGCAATTGCATGTTCGGTCAAAACACGGTTCTGGAAAACGCCACCAGAGAAGCTGACTATATCGATGCCATATTTTTCACGGATAGTTTCCGCCTGCTGTAGTATCGCGTATGCCAGTGATGAGTGAAATACGGCGGCGCGTTGTTTGCGGCTCATGTCTGCATCCAGCAACATCGGTAACAGGGGTTGCCAGCCCATCGTCAATAAGCCTTCATTATCATGCAGATCAAGTCTGACGGGATCTGCTGCCTGTTCACTATGGCTGCATAAGGCTTCCAGTTCCATTGCTCCCTGGCCTTCGAAGCTGGCATGTGTTCGTAATCCGCTAAGGGCCACAGCGGCATCGAACAGGCGTCCGACCGAGGTGGTAACAGGTGAATTGATCTTTCGCTGCCAGGCCTGTTTCAGCAGCGGGTCCGTTTCGGGAATATCATCATAAGGAGTATCACTCTCCCAGCATAATGCGGCTGCACTGCGCCAGGGTTCACGACCGGCCTTGTCTCCGCCGGGTAAGCGGAAGGGTTGGATGGTAGCGATACGCTGCCAGTGACCCGGTCTGCCGATAAATGTCTCCCCGCCCCATAATGTGCCATCTTCACCGTAGCCGACGCCGTCCCAGGTGAAGACCATAATGTCGTTTACTGCATCAGTCACATGTGAGCTGCACTCGTAGTAAGCAGACGATGCATGCGCATGATGATGCAGTACCGGGGTGACAGAAATGCCGTGTTTCTCCGCATTCTGTTTGGCCCACCTCGTTGTGGTGTATCCGGGATGGGCGTCACAGATAATGTGCTGCGCCTTGATCGCGTAGAGTTTTTGCAGGTCTGCGATGGTGTGCTCGAATACATCGAGACTACGTGCAGAATCCATCTCGCCGATATGCGGAGAGATGACTGCGCGGTCTTCCCATGCCAGCGCGATGACATTCTTCATGTGAGAGCCGACGGCTAATACGGGTGCCTGCAATTTAAATGGCAATGCAAGTTCTATCGGAGCACTACCGCGGCCGGTGCGAATCGGTCGCGGCCTGGAGTGGATTATCCTGAATACCGGGTCATCGGCCGGTCGAGCGATCGGGCGGTCATGATGCAGGCAGGCATCGGCGACATGGGTGAGGCGTTTATCTACATCGTCGTTATCGGTAAGTACCGGTTCACCGCTGATGTTTGCCGAGGTGGCGACCAGCGGGCCGCCGAAGGTGTCGAGCAGCAGGTGGTGTAATGGACTGTACGGCAGCATGATGCCGATCTCGTTCAGCCCCGGTGCAACCTGCTCAGATAGCGTGGCTTCGTTATTGTTCTGTGCCAGTTTTTTTTGTGCCAGCAAGATAGGTCTGGCTGGCTGAGAAAGAGAAGCCTTTTCGGTGTCGTTCAATATCACTGACTGTTCAACAGAGCTAAACGGTGCATCGACTGGTGACGGGAACATGATAGCCAGCGGTTTATGTGGCCGGGGTTTTTTATCCCGCAACCGTTTCACGGCCTCGTCATTGCTGGCATCGCACATCAGGTGATAACCACCGATGCCTTTTACAGCGATGATCTTTCCATCGCGTAATTGTTTGACGGCATGAGCCAGTGCTTCTTCACTATCATCGATCCGGATATCACCCTGTTGCAAGCTGAGTGATGGTCCGCACACCGGGCAGGCGATCGGTTCTGCATGGAAGCGTCGGTCTGCCGGATCTTCATATTCCTTGCGACAGTCAGCGCATAACTCGAAGCCTGCCATGGTGGTGTTAGGCCGGTCATAGGGCAGTTTCTGTATCAGTGTGTAACGCGGGCCGCATTGTGTGCAGTTGATGAACGGGTATCGATAGCGCCTGTCTTCGGCATCATGCATTTCGCGCAGGCAGTCATCACAGAGGAACAGGTCGGTCGGTACGCTGATGTCGGCGCTGCCGTCATCTTTGCTCTGCAGGATGACGAAGCGGGTATGTTCTGCTGGCTCCGCAGGGTCATCAGACTCGAGTACCGGCGCAGCGATGGCTGGCTTCTGTGTGAAGATGCCATCGACAAAATCCTGCAGCGCATCATCATGCCCCTGAACATGGATTTCAACCCGGCCGATACAGTTATTCACCCAGCCGGTCAGCTCATGCTGTGTAGCCAGCCGGTAGATAAACGGCCTGAAACCGACGCCCTGTACCAGGCCTGAAAGTACTAACTTTCTGGCAGCTTGCCCAGATGGATTCGGTTTCAGGATTGAGTTGGTGCTCATATTTTCAGAAGTGAATTAACCGCAGAGGACGCAGAGGAAGTTGATTTTTGTCGCTTACCTGTGAGGTACTGTCATCTCGAACGAATGTGAGAGATCTTAACAGGCGGATATAGATCTCTCACATTCGTTCGAGATGACATGAAGTAAAGAGAAACAATATTTAACAATATGTTTTCTCTGCGCTCTCTGCGTCCTCTGCGGTAAATAAATCACAAAGATAATTACACAGAAAGCAGCTGTTAACCAACAGCCTGTTTTTTGTTAACAGACTCGCGCATGCCGCCGGCCCACCAGATGCGGCAGGCGCCTTCGTCTGAAACCATGCAGGGGCCGACCGGGTTGCGTGGTGTGCATGCAGCGCCAAACAGGCGGCATTCATTGGGATAGATCTTGCCGAGTACGACCTGTGCGCAGTCACAGCCCGGCGGCATCTGTCCTGCACGTTTACGCGCATCATCGGCATAGGACGGGAACAGCAACCTGGCGTCGTGATCCTTGTACTTATCATTCAGGGCATAGCCAGAGGCAGGGATGATACCGACGCCGCGCCAGTTGGCATCGTAGACATTCATCGCCGTATCGAGATGCTGTTGTGCAGATTTGTTGCCGCCCGGCTTGACCAGTTCGGGGTAACAGTTATCGAGGAAGTAGCGTTTATCGTGCAGCTGACGGAGGGTCGAATACATCGCGGCAAGCAGGCTCTCCGGCTTGAAGCCGGCGACGGCTGCGGGGATGTTGTGCTTGTCGACGACGAACTCCCATTCTTCCGGTCCCATCACGGTAGCGACATGGCCAGGTGCGACCAGGGCATCGAAACCGGGTGAACCAGACTCCAGCAGCATGGCGACGGCTGGCCAGGTGAGTCGGCCGGATAACAGGACGGACAGGTTGTCCGGTACGCCTTCGACCATCATCGCGGCGACTGGGGCGGTGGTGGTCTCGAAACCGGCAGCGAAGAAGATGACGGGTTTGTCCGGGTTGTCTGTTGCGATGCTGACCGCTTCGGTCGGGGATGCGATGGGACGGATATCGGCACCCTGCGCCTTGGCTTGTTCCAGAGTCCGTGCCTGTGCCTTGGTGACATTGACGGGGACTCGCAGCATGTCGCCGAAGGCGACCAGGATGATGTCTTCGTTGAGTGCCAGCTGGATGGCTTCGAAGATATCCTCTTCCGGGCAGATGCAGACCGGGCAGCCGGGGCCGGGAACCAGTTCGATGTAGTCGGGCAGGGCTTTACGCAGTCCGGCCATAGTGATGGAGCGCTCATGGCCGCCGCAGACATTCATGATCTTCACCGAGTCCTGCTTCGGTAATGCGTGGATCCTTTCGAGCCACTGTTTGGCGCTGATGCTCATCCCTGTATTTGATTCCTAGCTGATATTCTCTTCATGCACATGATGAGGCTCATGGCCATGATCATGGTGGTGATCATGGGTATGGTCATGAGTATGTCCATGGTCGTGCTCATGGGTATGCTCGTGATGATGACCAGCGGCTACAGGATGTTCTTCGAGGTAGGCAAGGCGGTCCTCGATGGAGTGGCATATCCACTCGATCCAGTTCGGCATGCCGGAGCCGTCCTTTGATGATATCTCGAACACCGGGGCGGTGCTTGCGATGTCATGCATGTAGTTCTTTGCTGACTCAGGGCTGAAGTCATCGAGGATCGGCAGCAGGTCGCTCTTGCTGATCAGTACCAGGTCAGCGGTGCGGAACATGACCGGGTACTTGGCCGGTTTGTCATCACCTTCAGGAACGGATAACAGCGTAACATTGAGGTGCTGGCCGAGATCGAAGCTGGCAGGGCACACCAGGTTACCGACGTTTTCGATAAATACGACATCGTATTCAGACAGGTCAAGGTTATGCAGTGCCTGGTGGATCATGTGTGCGTCGAGATGGCAGGCGCTGCCGGTAGCGATCTGGATCGCTTTGACGCCGTGTTTACGGATACGTTCGGCATCGTTCTCGGTTTCCAGGTCGCCTTCGATCACTGCGATGCGCAGGCCGTCGCCGAGCTGTTTGATGGTCGCCTCGAGCAGGGCTGTCTTGCCGGCACCGGGAGAAGACATCAGGTTGATCGCCAGTACGTTGTTGGCGTCGAAATGATCACGGTTATGTTT
>Ga0180435_10003999_pt1 | contig 14611 bp, 12 predicted proteins | sample SS_ome_3_FD_132467 | JGI IMG/M metagenome (GOLD analysis project Ga0180435, IMG submission 132467) | Hypersaline lake sediment archaeal communities from the Salton Sea, California, USA - SS_3_S_1 metaG | ecosystem: Environmental > Aquatic > Non-marine Saline and Alkaline > Hypersaline >... | reverse complement strand
GGGCGGCGCACTCCGTTGGGAGACGTGACGATCAGCTCACCCCGCAGGTACCGCCCGGTCAGGGACTCCGGGTGGCGCTCGATCAGATCAGGTGGCCCCTCGGCCACGACCCGTCCCCCGTTGACGCCGGCCCCGGGGCCCAGATCCAGGATCCAGTCCGCGGTGCGCATGGTCTCCTCGTCGTGCTCGATGACGACCACGGTGTTACCCATATCCCTCAGGTGCTCGAGCGTGTCCAGCAGTCGGCGGTTGTCGCGCTGGTGAAGGCCGATGCTTGGTTCATCCAGGACGTATAGGACGCCGACGAGCCCGCAGCCGATCTGGCTGGCCAGACGGATGCGCTGACCCTCCCCGCCGGAGAGGGTCGGTGCCGGGCGGTCGAGGGTGAGGTAGTGGAGGCCGACGTTGAGGAGGAATTGGAGGCGGCCCTGGATCTCCTTGAGGACCTCGTCGGCGATGATCAACTGGTCGGACGTCAGCACACGGGCGACATTGTTGGAAGGTGGCTCGGCCTGGCTGCAGGTTGGTGGATCAGAGCGCTGGGTCGTCTCCACGTTGGCACATTGGCACGTTGGCACGTTCGCCGGGGGGCCGCTCTGGTCGGCCGGGGCATGGATGAACTCATTCTGTGTGCCCTTTTTTCCTGCGGAACCATATCGATCCCCCAGAACAGGATCATCGGTTCGCTGATCCACTCTGTCACTGATTCGCTCTACCGCTTCATCGCTTATTCGCCTTATCGCCTTATCGCTTTCTCGCCTTGTCGCTGACTTGCTCGGCCTGAGTTCCTCGACCCAACTCACTACCTGGCCGATGTTCATCGAGGTGATCTGGTTGATGGTCCGGCCGCCCAGCGTGACGGCGGCGCTCTCGGGGCGGAGGCGCTCGCCGCGGCAGGTGGGGCAGGGCTGTTGGCTCATGAAGGTCCGGTACCAGCGGCGCATCCGGTCCGACTTCGTCTCCCGGTAGCGCCGGCGGATGGCGGGGATGGTCCCCTCGTATTCCCATTCACCCTGCCACTCGCCGCGGTCGCTCTCCGACTGCCACGTCACCTTCATGCCGCCGTAGAGGATGGTGTCCTGGCAGTCGGATGAGAGGTCGCGCCAGGGCGTGTCCATGTCGTGGCCGTACTTCTCAACGATCTGCCTTAGGACGTGGTAGGTCCCGCTCGACTTCTTCTTGCGGAGCTCGCCGTAGGAGGTGACGCCGCCGTCGTGGAGGCTCCGCTCGGGCTCGACGAAGCGGTTCGGGTCGAACTCAATCCTTGTCCCGAGGCCGTTGCAGCCCGGACACATGCCGAGCGGTGAGTTGAAGCTGAACATCTGGGGCGAGAGCTCCGGGAAGCTGATGCCGCAGTCGGGGCAGGCGTTCTTCTCCGAGAGGAGCCAGTCGTCGCCGTCGCCCCGGTCGACGATGAGCAGGCCGTCCCCCGCCTCCAGAGTGGTCTCCACGGAGTCGGTGAGGCGGGAGAGGTACGCATCCCGCTCCGGGCCGTCGTTTGTGGCGATGAGACGGTCGACGACCAGAGCGACGTCGTGCTTCTTCTGTTTGTCGAGGTCGATCGTCTCGTCCAGCTCGCGGACCTGCCCGTCAACCCGTGCACGGACGAAGCCGTCGGCGCGGGCGCGCTCGAAGGTGTCCTCAAAGGTGCCCTTCCGGTTACGGGCCAGGGGAGCCAGGAGCTGGAAGCGCGTGCCCTCGGGTAGGCAAGCTATCTGCTCGACGATCTCCTGGGCGGATTGGGCCAGGACCTCCCGGCCGCACTCCGGACAGTGCGGCGTGCCGACACGGGCGAAGAGGACGCGCAGGTAGTCGTAGATCTCCGTCACGGTGCCTACGGTGGAGCGCGGGTTCTTGCTGACAGCCTTCTGCTCGATGGCGATGGCGGGGCTGAGCCCGCCGATGTAGTCGACGTGCGGCTTCTCCATCTGGCCGACGAACTGGCGGGCGTAGGAGGAGAGGGACTCGACGTACCGCCGCTGGCCTTCGGCGTAGAGGGTGTCCAGCGCCAGGGAGGACTTGCCGCTCCCCGAGACGCCGGTGATGACGATCAGCTTGAAGCGCGGCAGGCGAACATCGACGCCCTTTAGGTTGTGTTCCTTCGCTCCGCGGATGATGATCTCTTGAGGGTACACAGGCGAATGTCCTTGTGCTTCTCGAACTGCCGTTACTCGATGGCGAAGCGCTCGCCGGCCGGCGCCGACAGACCCGCCCAGCGAGGCCGCACAAACGTTCGGTCCGGGCGACAGTATAGCACGGAAAGGTGCCAATATGCGTCATATACTGGCCACGAAATGGCGGCGATGCTCGAATCTTAAGGCTGGAGAGCGGCGATGGAGTGGGATTCTAGCACGAATTCGGCCAAAGTCACGCCTGAGGGGGAGGGCTGCAGGTTGGCCAACCTCAACGGACGTGAGGGATGGACGAAAAGCAGAGATCTAGGGCGCGGTCCTCCGACTACTGTCCCGGGGGCCAACCCGGTCAACGGACCAGCAGGGCGGCCCCCTTTGTGCCCTTGTTCGACAGGGTCAGCCTTCTTCCAGGCCCAGGCCCTCCTCCGGCAGCCACTCGGGCCAGTTACCGGCCCAGTCTGGCACGCGGACTATCTGGACGCGATCGCAGCTCGGCACGTAGGCCTTCAGATCCAGAATGGGGGTACCGTCGAAAGCGTCCATGTTGCCGACCTCCACGAGGCCAGCTTGGTGGTCGATGTGCAGGATGGGCGCAGTGGTGAGCCCCAGGGGGTTGGGCCGGACAGGGGAGCGGCAGGCGAAGACCCCAAGGGTGGGGGCCTCGTACGGGGCGTGCTCCGTCTGGGTCACCTGGCGGTAGGCGTCATCGTCGAACTGGCTGAACCACCAGAGGACCTGGACGTGGCTGAAGCCCTCGAGTTCCTTGAGCGCAGGGGCGTACGCAGGCAGGATTTTCAACAGCGTACGATGACTCTCCCTGCGGACGTGGCCCACCGGAAAAACCCGGTACGTCTCACCAGGCTCGTGCGTCCGTGTCTGTGCCATGGGTTACCTCCTTGTGTTGTGATACGCCGGAAAGCGGATTGTGCGAAGATGATAGCACAGGCGATGGGGTGACGCTTGACTGAGTCTGCTGCGCTGAGCCGCAGTGGGCGGGGCAGGTGCACCTCGACTTGACACTGGTTGCTATCGAGTGGCGCGCCCGGTGCATCGCACGTTGATTCCCGCAGGCTTCCCCCAAACCACCGGTCTCAACGATTTGCTCCGGCATCCCGCGACCATTCGACATCGAAGGGGCGCCAACCGGTGCGTGTCGTTCGCCCAGTCCTGCTATGCCCTCCCTCCCCTGGCCCGGCCACGAGTTGATGGGAACGGTGGGGCTGGGCGCCGGCGCGCCATCAGAGTTCGGTAGAGGAGATGGGAACGAGGATGTCGCAGGCGCACGCGCCGTCTCTCGGAGGGCGCCCGCCGTCCCCCCAGCGCTCGATTTCCATAGGTAAGGCAGCGCCCCAGGACGCGTGCGAAAACCACGTATGGTAGATGTAGCCGCGCGTAAACGGCAGGCAACCGCGAGTGCCGGAATGGACGAAGCGGGCGCAGACCAGGTCCGGCAGCGTCTTGGTGACCAGTCCAGGGTGGAACGGCCGTCGCCCCGCCCCCAGGGGTCCGAGCCAAGGATCCAGGAACCCCGCGAGATAGAAATAACCTTGACCCCGGCGGTTTCGGGGATACCAGATGATGCCGTAGAAGGCCTCCGGTTCGGGACCGCGGGCCAGGTTGTGCAGCTCGCGCTCAAGGGCCTCCCACAGCGTGGAGACGGCCGAGGGTTGGTCCACCCAGGACATCAGCCCCGTGACGTCGATCGGCGGCTGCTCCTCGGGGTCGGGCCAGAGGAGGTCTTGCTGGTTGATGTGCTTGAGGTAGTCGGCTGTAAGGGGCGGCAAGTGGCGGGGATGGTTAACGGGGCCGCCTGCATCGGCGCTCAGCTCACGGTACTCGGACGGGGGCATGCCGAACATGCGTTTGAAGGCGCGGGAGAAGGTCTCGTGGCTGCCGAAGTGGTACTCGAAGGCGATGTCGACGATCTTCCGGTCGGTCTCGGCGAGCCAGCGGGTGGATTCAGAAAGCCTCCGGCGCATCAGATAGTCATAGGGCGTGTGGTGGACGAGCCCGTTGAAGACGCGCGAGAAATGGTACAGTGAGTAGGAGGCGGCCTCGGCCATGTCCGAGACGCTGATGTCGTCTTTGAGATGGGTCTCGGTGAACGTCAGGGCGTCAGCTATCGCCGTCAGCTGGGACATTCTCCCGCCTTGCCACCGGTATGTAGACGTCGATCTCGGACGACTCCAACTGGTCGAGGCCCGCGAAGCGGCTGTCGTAGAGCTGGAAACTGAAGGGATACGCGTAGCGGTAACCCTCCTCAAGCATCCACTCCGTGACCAGCTGGGACCAGTCCGATGTGATCCGGTCGCCCCGAAAGGTGAAGACGGCGTATGTGACAGCGGGCAGGTTTTTCACCTGCATCTCGATCGTGACCTCGTCCAATTCGTCGATCTGGACGCCGATGAAGACCTCGCGGTGGCCCCTGGCGGCTGCTTCGGGCCCTTCGACGTGGACCTCGAGGATCGGAGACGCGCTCTTAGGGTCTTCGCACGCTAGACCCGTGCCCGCGGCGGCCTCAAAGAACCGTTTCCAGAGCCGCCCGATCTCATTCTCCTCGGTCCAACCCCCGGTTTCGGCGAAGGGGTCGCCAAAGAAGCTCACACCGGCCAACATGATGCGTTCCTTGTCTACGATCCTGGGCTGCATAGCGTGTTCCTCCTACTACTCCCAGTAGGCTGACCGAGGACCGGGAGCAGACCTGACTTCGCGATCACGTCAGAACGGCTCCGCGCCAGCTAGCCTTCGGCCTCGTCTGCGACGGCGTCGCTCTGGTAGGTCGTAAGCACTCCGCGGGCCAGGGACCTGACGCGCTCGCGGAGCTCTTCCGGTTCCAGGACCGTCACGTCGGGGCCGTGCCATAGGACTACGCGGGCGGCCCAATCGGGGTCGGTGGCGCCGAACGAGACGATTAGCGACCCGTCGGGCTGCTCCTTCATCGTGTCCCAGGCCCGCCCGTCCTCCCGGGCTGCTGCGGCTGCTTCCGGGGAGAACCGCATCCGCACGTGGATTTCGGGCGGGAACCAGGTCTCTTCCTCCAGATAGGCATAGACGTCGAATGCGTCAGGGATGGTGTAGGTTGCCCTCGCCAGGGTGAGCTCCAGGATGCGATCGACCCGGAAGGTGCGCAGGGCATCGCGCAGGCAGCAGTGGCCAACGAGGTACCACCAGCCCCAGCGGTGGACGAGGGCGTAAGGCTCCACATCGCGCTCCAGCGGCTCGGGCCGGCTCCGGCTCTGGTAGATCATTGTCACCCGCCGGCGCTGGCGTGCGGCCCGGCGGAGTTTCGCGAGGATCGGTCCCAGGGTGGCGTGGTCGGCGCGGTGCATGCCGGTGGCGACCAGGGTCCTTTGGGCCCAGGCCACCTCCTGGCGCTGCTCGTCGGGAAGCACGTTGTCCAGTTTGGCCGCGACGCCTCTGGCGGCATCGGCGTAAAGCTGTCCCCAGATCTCCTCAACCAGGCTGGTGCCCAAATAGACGGCGACGGCCTCGTGCGGGGTGAAGACGAGGGGCGGCATCTTGTAGCCTCGGACGAGGGAGAAGCCGCCGTACGGTCCGCGCTCGGAGTAGATGGGAATGCCCATCTCGTTCAGCTCGTTCATGTAGCGGTGGACGGTGCGCACGGAGACGCCGAGTTCATCGGCGAGATCCGCGGCCTTCTGCCTGGGTTTCCGCTGCAGCAGCATGATGAGGGTGATCAGTCGGGTAGCGGTTGTGGACATACGGTCTCCTCGATCGGTCAGCGAGGCGAGCAAGTACAGATTGTACGTGGCCTTCGGCCTCTTGTCCAACGAGGGCGTACGGGAGCGTTTGGATACGTTGAAGATGCGCCTCGCGCCCCTTGGAAATCTCGTCGGAACGGAGCGACGGACAGGAAGGGAGGGACCAGGGCATCGCGGGTAGCCTGGAGGGACCCAAGGTGCGTCGTAGGGGAGGCGCGCAGGGTCCTGGGGGCGTGCACCGCCGTTACCGCGAGAGGGGGGATGGCGATCGTTGGCCTATTGACTTCTCACGGGGACGCTCGTATACTCTTCCCCACGGAAAGGAGGTCCAATGACGCTGAAACAGGGGCAACACCGGCAAGCGGATGGTGCGCTTGGAGGTGATTCGGGCGGGCAAGCGGTTGTCTACGCGCACGGTTTTCTTTCATCGGATCAGTCCACCAAGGCGCACTTCTTCAGGGATCGCCTTGAAGGATGGCCCGACGTGGCGTTCTACGCCATCGACTTCAATCCAATGCCGCGAGACTTCGCCGCCATGACGGTCACCGGGCAGATCCATCGTCTGAGACAGTTTCTTCTGGATCGAGGGCTCGTCGACGTCGGCGGTGCCGGCGACGGTTCCGGCGAGGGGGTCAAGCTTGCCGGTTTGATCGGCTCCTCGCTTGGGGGGTTGGTGAGCCTGCGGTACGCGGACCTCTTCGGGGGCGTGGAGCGGCTGCTCCTCCTGGCCCCGGCCCTGGCGGCCCTAACGGAGATCGTGTCCGAGGAGGAGCGGGCGCGGTGGGAGACCGCCGGCGCGGCCCCGATCACTCATCCGGCCTTCGGACGGGAGGTGGAGGTCCGGTACGACCTCCACGCGGATAGTTTACGCTACCTGGAGCCGGTGCCGCCGCCGGCGCCGACTGTTATCATCCACGGTCGGCAGGACGAACATGTGCCTATCCGGCACAGCGAGGCTTACGCTTCGGGCTTCCCGGGCGACGTCTCGCTGGTGGAGGTGGACGCCGGCCACGATCTGAACGATCACCTGGACGTGATCTGGCAGTATGTTCAGTCCTTCGTGCTGCAGCTGGATCGCGGGTAGGCGTTTTGCTTTGAAGCGGTTCCGGCGGGAGGGTACCTGCCTACTCCGTCATCCGCTCACGGCCGCTGGCGGAGGCTCTTGTGCCGTGGATGTGACGCGCTTGGAGCTGATGAGAAGTGACGCGGGCGGCTCTTGCGGCCCGAAAGGGCCGGTGTGCGAGTGCTTTGGCGTATGACGAGAGCGGTCTGAGTTCAAGGACGCAGGAAGGAGTATTGACAATGGAAGCCGCGATCGTTTTCTGGTCGAAGACGGGGAATACAGAGAAGACAGCCCGGGCCATCCGAGATGGTCTCGAGGCGGGCGGGCTTGACGTCGACTTCATGACGGTGGAAGAGGCTGGAGATCTGGACTACTTCCAGTACGATTTGTTCTGTGTAGGGTTCCCATCCTACCAGTGGTCGCCGCCAGGGGCGGTGACCCGATGGCTGAAGCAGAACCACACCCGATACGCACGTGAGGGGCGCGTGCACGTAAACGCGCAGACGATGAAGGGCACGCAGGCCCTGATCTTCTGCACTTACTCCGGCCCGCACACGGGCATCAGGGAGGCAACTCCGGCCGGGGAGTACGCAGGGCAATTCTTCGAGCACCTGGGCATTCCCGTTTTGGGCGAATGGTATATCGTGGGGGAGTTCCACGGCGACGAGGAGGCCAGCACCCGCGGGTGTCTGGGCGACATCCGTGGGCGTCCCACCGAGGAGGACCTTCGGCGCGTTCGGGAAAGGGCCATCAGCCTCACGCGGCGCCTGTAAGGTCAGGACGCCTGCGCTGGACCTGGGCTGCCACCGGCCTGGAGCAGAAGTCTGCAGCGAGCAAGACGCTCCGTCCGACTCAGCTGCTTCCATCCGATCCAGCTGTCTGCGTCGGACGCAGATTGGCAGGTGCTTTGGCTATCGGTGGGCTGTAGCGGTCGGCGGGGTAAGGAGTTCGTGGCGTGCAAGAGAGCTGTCATCATAGGGGCTAGGATTCTCCTCAAGAGGCCATTCTCTATTGGGTTGCGTGAGTCGGCATGGCGCAGGCGATCGGGCGGGATGACGCAGGTGGTGTTCGTCGGAATCAGCAAGACCGGTCGCGTTGGCAACGACGGGCGCGTGTTGGTCTGGGGGGCGTGGGAGCGTTGATCATCTGAGGATTGGAGGGCGAGAAGATGCAGTTGGACGTCGAGACCATGAAGGGGATGCTGGAGGGCATGCTGAAGCCGTGGCACCAGGCGGTCGAGAACCCGGCCCCGGCTCAACGAGCGGCGCTGTCACGCCTGCTGGCGGGGTACGCCCAGACGACGTACGGCCGTGAGCGCGGGGCCCCTGACGTTGAGACGATGGAGGACTACCGGCGGGCCTTCCCTGTGTCAACGTACGAAGACTACCAGCCGCTCTTGAAGCGGGTCATGGCCGGCGAGATCGACCTGCTCTTGAACGAGGAGCCGGTGGGGTGGGCGACGACGCGGGGCACGACCGGGGAGCAGAAGTTCATCCCCATGACGCCCACGGACCTGAGGATGCGTGCCAGCGCGGCCCGGGCGATGATGACCTACGTGGCCGGGAGCGATCGTTATGATCTGTTCGAGGGCGTCAACCTTAACCTGAACTTCCCCTCAGAGGTGGGGACCATCCGCATGGGGGATCGTGAGGTCTCCTACGGCTACAGTTCGGGGATCTACGTCAAGCACGTCTCGACGCATACGCCGATCCGTTCGCTGCCGACCCAGGAGGCGATCGACGCATTGGGCGGCGGGAAGACGATTCGAGACTGGGAGGCGCGCTTCGAGCTTGCCTACGAGGCGTGTCGGGATGAGAATGTGACGCTGGTTGGCGGAGTCGCGCCGACGGCGATCCGCTTTGCCCGGTACCTCCACCGCGAGCATGGCCGCTATCCCAAGGACCTCTGGCAGACACGGATCGTGACGCTGGGCAGCGTGCCGGGGATCAACACGCGTTGTCGCCCGGCCCTCCGGGCCCTCTACGGCCCGGCGGTGATCCGCGAGATCTACGGCACAACCGAGGGCATGTTCGGGCAGCAGCGGGACGACCGCCGGGCCTGGGTGCCGAACTACGACCTCTTCCTCTTCGAGGTCGAGGTCGGGCTCCCCTCCGAGGTTAGGGACACGTTCGGCGGCCCTGCCCGGATCAAGATGCTCCACGAGATGGAGCCGGGGGAGATGGGCAGCCTGGTAGTCTCCACACCCGTCCTGCCGCGCTACAAGATCGGCGACCTGGTCGTGGCCCTTCGTCCCCCTTACTTTCGCTGCATCGGTCGAGACCGCTGGTGGACGCCCCTGGTGTACGGTTGGCACGAGCTCGCGACGTTGAACATGGGTCGGTTGTAGCCGAGCGCCGCCGGTCGGACCGTCACTCCCCGCCGATGAGGCCGCGGACGAGCAGGCCGATCCCCAAAGCGATGAGGATCAGCGGCCAGGCGATGGAGGCGCCGACGAGATTCCCCAGGCCGAGGCCCAGCAGGATGGCGCCCCAGACGAGGGTGCCGCCCACGGGACGGCGGTAGGCGGGAATGAGCAACCGGACGGCCGCCTCGAGCAGGACGATGAGACCGGCTCCTGTGAGGATGAGGCCCCAGGCGTTGAATTGCTCCCATCCGGCGAAGAGGGCCAGGTTGTCCGCCAGGAGGACCAGGCCGGCCCAGATGAGGAGCACGGCCCAGACTGCAGCGCTGAGCGGGTCACGGCGCCATTTCTCGTCCCAGGTCATAGTCTCTTTTTCGTGCTTCTCGTGCTCTTTCTCGTACTTCTCGTCCTCTTTCCCGGTGTACTGGTGATCGGACATGGTCTCCTCCACGCTCTGCCTGTCTGCGGGTTCTCTCTCAGGATGGCGCCTGATGCATGCCAACCCGAGCTCGGTGCTGGCTCCACCGGTCCGGTCGAACCGGTCTGGTCACTCTCGGCTGTACGTTCCGTTCAGCTCCGCCCGGCCGAGGACGTGACCGTCCATCGCGGACGTCACGGCACGCTTCTTCGCCCCCGGCTCCAGGTCCAGCGTGGTCTCCAGCGCGTAGAGCTTGAAAGCGTACTCGTGCGTGCTGCCGGGTGGGGGGCACGGGCCCCCGTAACCCAGGTTGCCCCATCCATTCGTGCCGTGAATGCTCCCATCTTCCAGCCGCTCGCCGGCGGGCAGATCTTCGCCCAGCCCGCGCTGATTGGCGGGGATAGTGAAGAGCACCCAGTGCACCCACGTGCCCATCGGGGCATCGGGATCGTCGACGATGAGCACGAAGCTCTCGGTGTCCGCGGGCGCGCCGCTCCATGAGAGGGGCGGCGAGACGTCGGCCCCGTCACAGGTGTGGCGCTGCGGGATCGGGTCGCCGTCGGCGAAGGCGGTGCTCGTCAGGGTCAGATCGCTGTCGAGTCCTTCCTCGCTGAGGGCGGGCTCGCCGCCGGATCCGCAGGCGGTAAGGGCTGCCGCAGTCATCAGAACGAGCATCGCGGCGGTCAGGCTTCGAAATCGAAACATGGTTGCTCCTTCCTCTCGCGTCCAACGGACCCTCAATTGCGGCCTCAATCCGGCAACGTGGGGAGGGCCCGATTCGCAAGACCGATTCTACTACACGGTCTCCTCTCCGACAACCGGCGTTGGGTGACAGTGTGATTCGCGTTGGCCGGGCGGAGGCTGCGTGAGCACGAACGGTGTGCGGTCGGGCCGGGCTGCCCCTAACGTGAGGCAATAGACCAAGGCGTGGGAAACGAATGAGCGAATCCGGAACGTCGTCGTGGCGCCTCGGACGGGCGAGCAGGCAGGCCCATTCCTCCGGGCAAGGGATCGGTCGTCGCCCGTCAGGGCGTGCTCACGCAACGGGAAGATTGACGAAGCGTCTTGCCACTACTGGAATGCGGCCTGACACAGGCGGCGGCATCGTGGTTTGCCGGGAAGACGAGCCAAGGCGCCGAACCGATTGAGATCGTACAGCAACCATGCCGGTCTTCAGTCCGGAGGCTTGATGAGTAGAGGGAGAGTAGGACGAAACGATTCTTGCCCTTGCGGCAGTGGGAAGAAGTACAAGCATTGCTGCCTGCGCAAGGATCAGGCGCGGCGTAGACCGCTGCAGCGGGCAGCCCCGTCGTCGGGTAGCTGAGACCGGCAGGCTGCCAGTCTTCTTCAGCGGCTCGATGGAATACGACAATTGCTTGCTGACCATGTAACCGGGGACGAGGCGCGAGAGCTGGAAAAGGAAGCGGATCGGATCGAGGTCACCGTGACCTACGCGGCGATGGAGGAAGAAATCGACGCCGCGATGGCGATTAGGGAGGAGCACCGTGCCGAATGCCAACCGATGATGGCGGACACAGGGGCCGCCATGGAGCAGGTCCTGGAACTCGCAGCTGAGGCGCGGTTCGATGCCTTACGGATCTCCGTGGACGAGTTGCAGGGGGCGTTTGAGGTGGTTGGCTACCCGCCTGTCGACGCGCTGGGACTCACGGAGGAGGGCATGGACGTCATATTCAAGGCCTCGATGCACCTGGTCGGAGATGAGGAAGACCGGTTGACACGGTCGCGGCAGCTGCTGATTGCCCTGCCGGAGTATGTGGCCGCCGGCCGCTACTGCGACGCCTGGCTGCTGCGATACTCGGCCTACCGGATGACGGTGCACCCCGAGGAGAGCAACCCGTTCATGTTTGGGCTCGTCACGCTCGCCTTCGAGGCCTGGGGGGAAAAGAACAAGCTAGAGATGGAGAGCTTGTTTGAAGCTCTGGGTGTGGATCCGGTGAAGCTGGCCCCGGGGGATCCGGAGCACAGGCTGGCGTCGGTAAAGGAACTGGTCAGTGATGCAGAGAGCAGGAAGCGGGTGGAGCGCTTCTTCGAGGCTCGTCCCGAATTCCGGGCCATGGCTGAGAAGGAGGTCTGGGAGCTGGACAGTCAGGCGTGCGCGCTCCTGGAGCGCGAGGATGTTGGGTGTATCCTGCCCTCACCCGACGAGGTCGTGCAGTGGGTGGAGGAGCTTATGGAGCGTACGCACTCCTTCCGGGAGTCGGCGCGATCCCGATTGGAGAGGGACGAGGTGCTGGGTGAGGTGCTGGCGGCAGAGGCGCAAGAGGTTTTCATAGAGGTCGTCAGGGAGATGACGGAGGCTCTCTACACGCCCGAGCGGGTCGCACAGTTGATCGAGGATCTGAAGGCATACCGGAGGACGCTGCAGGCAGCGGGAGAAGAGGAAGCAGCGCGGAGGGCGAAGGGGGCGCTGATCCTCACCGCGGTAGGCATGCGTCCAGCCGACAGCGCGTTCATGGCTGGGACCTGCCACAGTGCCATGCGGAGGAGAATGAGGGCTCTGGCCGAGGAACGGGCGAGCGCGGAAGGGTGGGGCTGAGGGGCAGAGCGGGGCTTAGGACTCCAGCACGTCGCGGACGGCGCGGGTGAGGCTGATCCATTCCTCGACAGAGAGCGTCTGCGCCCGCCGCCGGTGGTCGATGCCAACTCGGTCCAGCCGGTCTGCCGCCTCGTCCTTCGAGAGGACCTCGCCCAGGCCCGCGCTGATGGCGTTGTGGAGCTGCTTCCGACGCTGCGAGAAGCCAGCGCGAACGACTCTGAAGAAGAGATCCGTCTCTTCCTCGGGAAGCGGCGGGGCAGGATCCACGTCGATACGGACCACGGCTGAGTCGACGTTGGGACGGGGATAGAAGCTTCCCGATTTGATGCGGAAGAGGAGCTCGGGCTCTCCGTAGAACTGGACGCTCACGGTCAGCACGCTGGTATCACCCGGCTCGGCGACGATGCGCTTCGCCACCTCATACTGGACGGTGACGACCATCAGGTCCGGTCTCAGTTCGGCCTCCATCAGATGCCGAATGATGGCGGACGTGATGTAGTACGGGAGGTTGCCCGCCACCTTGTAGCTCGCCCGAGGCATCCCCATCTCCCGGCGCGCCTCCTCGACGAGGGCCGCAGGATCGAGGGCTAGGATATCCCCCTGGAGCACGGTCACGTTGTCGTGCTCCGAGAGTTCACTTCTCAGGATGGGCAGGAGTTTCTCGTCGAGTTCCAGGGCGACGACGCGACCTGCCCCCTCGGCGAGGAGCTTCGTCAGCGCGCCGGTTCCGGCGCCGATCTCCAGGATGATATCCGAGTCGCTGGGGCGGGTGGAGGCGGCGATCCGAGAGAGGACCGTCTCGTCTACCAGGAAGTTCTGCCCCAGCGCCTTATCCGGCCGGAGATCGTGTTCACGGAGCAGGCGGTGGACGTTCATGATACGTCTACGGGAGCGTGTAGTCGATCTCGCTGGCGGACGGGACGGGCGCCAGAAGGTAGACGTCGACCCAGCGGTACCAGAGCTCGAGGTTGTCGTTGTCGAAGCCGAGGTCGATGCGCTTCCCCTTGATGGCCCCACCGGTGTCGCCGGCCAGGCCGACGCCGTAACCGGGCACGAAGACCTTGCTGCCCAGGTTGATCACCCGGGGGTCCACAGCGACGATGCCCTTCCGCATTCTCAGGCCGGTAGCGGTCCGTCCGTACCAGGCACTGGTCTCCGGTGTTCCCGCTGTCGCTGCAGAGTAGGAGGTGGCCAACATGTGGATCTTGCGCCAGTATTCGACCTGACCGGAGGCTGTGTCCAGGGTACGCAGCACGATCTTGGTGCCGTAGCCCCTGACGTTGGTGGTGGGCGGCACGGCCACATACTCATTCTCCAAGGTTCGGGAGACCTCGTGGTCGTTTTCGTAGCGGACGCGTATGCGCCGCTCGCGGACACCCGGTGCGCCTTCCTGAAGGAGCTTCTGGTTATCGATTTCCAGCTCGGGGTCGGGGCGCCAGACGGAGTCGTAGGGGATGGGTTCCTGCTCGATGAGGAACCGCTCACTCACGCGGAAGACGTCGATGGCCGGGTCATTCCCGAGGGTGGCGTCTCCGCGCGGCTGGGTGTAGTCCAGGCCGGTGAGGACGATACCCAGGTCGGCGAGTACGTTGTCGACCCTCTCCCGGTGGGTGCGCGTCCGAATGGAGCGCCCGTCGACCCGCACGGTCACCGGGGTTGAGCGGTCGAGCTCGATCTCCATCGCGCCGGTGACGCGCGTGTCCAGGCCGGGTCCGACTCGATCGGCCAGGTAAAGGGTGTAGCCGGCCTCGTGCAGGGCCTCACCGACGGTCTTGGCGGTGGTGTGGTACGTGGTTGCTTGCTCGCCTTCCTTGACGGTGATTGGCACGGCGCGCTCAATGACGATCCGGGTGGTCTCCTCCGAGGGCCCGTGCAGCGTGCCCTGAACCGTCAAGTCGTCGTGGGGCCTCAGGGATACGCGCGCCTCCTGGAGGATCTCATTGACGGACGTGGCCCGCGTCTGGAGCGTGGCCCGCTGACCGTCGACCACGACTTCCACAGGCCGGGCCCGGTCGACTTGGATGGTCAGGCCAGGTCCAACGAGGGTCTCGACTGGCGGTGAGACGGCGTCATCCGGGTGGAGTTCGATGCCGTTGTTCGCCAGGATGGCTCCGACGGTTTCCTGATGGGTACGCAGGCGGCGAGGCGAGTCGTCGATCATCAGCGTGACCGGCGTCGTCGTCTCCCGGTATCCGGCTGCCAATGAGGCAAGGGTCACCAACAGCCCGAAGAGGGTCTTCAGGGCTTGGGGTAGCAAGGAGCCAACGCGTGGGGCTGTACGTGCAATCTCCATAGGGTTAAGGAAAATGGCCGTGCACCCTTCGTCGAATCGGGTCTCCCAGCTTACCGGGGCCCTT
>Ga0180435_10003997_pt1 | contig 14615 bp, 16 predicted proteins | sample SS_ome_3_FD_132467 | JGI IMG/M metagenome (GOLD analysis project Ga0180435, IMG submission 132467) | Hypersaline lake sediment archaeal communities from the Salton Sea, California, USA - SS_3_S_1 metaG | ecosystem: Environmental > Aquatic > Non-marine Saline and Alkaline > Hypersaline >... | reverse complement strand
TGCTTGCCAACAACAAGAAGTTCAACACAGAGGTCCAGACGGTCCATGAAGGGATGGACGAGCTCAAGAAAGAGATCGCAGATATTGTCGACAAGATGAAGATTATCGTCCGCGAGCTGAAGGACTGTGCGAAGCACCAGGAGGTTGAAGTTCTGCAGAAGTATATCAACATCTGGGAGCCTGTCAACTTCGTGACGCGCGACACCGTGATAAAGATGGTGAAAGACCAGGTTGAGGCTCAGTTCAAAGACCTGAACATCCGCCTCCAGCAGGAGGATTACATCAAGGAGCAGATACGCCTGCACATGAAAGGTTTGGATAAAGGCGAATAGAATTCTTTGAACAGGCATCCTGTTCAGTCTGATCTAGCCAAAAATATGCCTACGAAAAGGAACAACGAAGCCACGACATACATTATGTTGTTGACCATGGGCGGATAGTTAGGTATAGTAAAGGTCAGCGCGCCCAGCGCGTGAAGTGAAGGGACTATTGACAGTATGACTAGCAGCACACCCATGGACAGCGTTATCCATCTGAGCGCGTGCTCTTCTTTGACTGCCTCGACGATCAGCGTCTTGGCTGAGAACATGACGACGACAGTGACTGTATACTTGATTATCCCTGCTTCGCCGAACGTGAATGGTATGACTTCCAGCTCGAACAGGATAGGTATAAGTCCCAAAAGAAGTAGGATGCACCCGTTGACTGCGTAGTTAAGCTTTTTGGGAAGAAGTGCCGTGGATATGAGTACCGCTATGACTATTATCGATACGATGTTTACTATCAGGTCAGCTGCCATCTTTATCAGATATCTGTCAGAACAGGTCAGTCGCCTTTCATCGCTGTCGGGCTGGCTCCGCCATGCCAGGTGAACCTTGGCCTGACACGTATCATCATGATCTTCTCGTTGAGGTCATCGAATACGACAGCTGTTCCTTTCAACGGAGGTAGGTCGTTCATCGCGCGTTCGATGCCGTGCTCCATATACGATTGCGCAAGCAGCCCCAGTGCCTGGACGTCGAGACGTGCGGTTATCCTGTGTGAAAGCACGGTGTCCGACTGGGTCATCACGTCAGTGTGTATCTTGCCTGGCTGCTGCGTAGCGACGATCAGGCAGATTCCTGGCTGGCGGCCTTCCCTCATTATTATCTTGAGCGGCTCCGTAGCAGCATTGGCATCGGCCTCGTCTTTCGGCAGGAACTCGTGAGCCTCGTCGATGACGAGCCAAACAAGAGGCATGTCCTGTTTCTGTGCTTCCTCTGCGCTTTTCTCTTCGAAGTACTGTTCAAGGTACTTGATGTCGCTAAGCTCCTCTTCCTTACGGTACGCCATCCGTGTTATGAAAAGATGGCGTGACACTATCCCTACAACAAGCGCCTTGACATCCCAACCGCCAGGCATTGTAGCGTAGCATGAAACATCCAGTACCGTTATCTGGCCGCCTTTCGCCAGATCCTCTATAGGCGTGCCTTTCTCAGAGAAGACTCCCCAGCCTTGCGCTGTCTGGAACATGTTCCTTACTGCTGAAACCACAAGCCTGTCTGTCTCTTTGTCAGAATCGATGTAGCCCAGGATGTCCTTCATGAAGAACTTGCCCTTTTTCTCCTTGTTCTCGGAAAGCTGTTCGACGATCTTCTGTATGTAAAGACCGTTAGCACTATATTTATCCTGCTTGAACGCGACGCACCAGTCCTCTCCTGTGATCATGTGCGGCTCAAGGGAGAAAGGTACGTCTGTCCTTATCCCTTTCTTCTTGTATTCGTAGTAGAATTTCTCTGGTGTGAATATCTTGAGGTCGACAGGGTGTGGTTTTATTCCGTATGGCTCGAGAAGGTCTTTCTCTTTCTGGTTGGCGTGGCCCATGGTCCAGTATATTCCCATAGTGTCGAGGAGTATGATGCTGAGGTTCTGCTTCACCACATCATCAAGAAGTGATAGGCCTTCTGCGATCACGCCCATGGTATATGATTTTCCGCCGCCTCGCTTTCCGCAGATCATCATGACGTGTGCTCCTGCGACATCCATGTAGACATCGTCTTCAAGGAATAGCCTGTCAAGCCTTTCCACGTATTGCTTTCCAATAAGAAGTGCGCCTTTTGTCCCGAACTTCTTCACGTCTGCAGGGCTCCTGCCTATGACTACAGGCAGTTTCTGCTCTCTGTCATCTTCTTTGGTCTGTCTCTTCTGTTCAGGCAATAGGTCCACCTTCTTTTTTTACCTATAGTACAATCAGATTATTTAAACTTTATTGGAGTTAGCAGTATTCCAAGAAGGGTCAGTACCTTTTTCCGCAGGTATTGCTTGCATTCATCTAAGGTCGCAGACGCTAGGCAGGCCCTTTGCATTTCATAATAGCACCGAGGACCGGTGCTGATCCTTCATGTAAACGCGTCTTGGAACACTGCCAGAAGTTAGAGCGTCGAAACATTTAAAAACACGTTCCACTAAGGTGAACACATGCCTGAGGATACCCCGACAGAATCCATATTGAGCATGAGGCAGCAAGGCCTCACCAACAATCAGATAATAGCTGCTCTTCAGAGGCAGGGGTACAATACCAATCAGATTCTTGACGCTATGAACCAGGCAGATATCCGTATGCAGACGAAAAGACCGTTTGATGTTGAAGGTGGTAATATGGCAGACCCTAATGCTCCCGGCGCTCCTGTAGGCGCGCCTGCAGGTGCACCAGGCGACCCGGCTGGAGCTCCTCCTGGCGCTCCAGGCATGATGCCTGCTCCTGGTCAGGAGCTTCCTATGATGGATGACAGCATGGTAGATTCAGGCAGGATCGAGGAGATCGCTGAGGCGATAATCGAGGAGAAATGGAATGATCTCATGGAGAACATCAATCGTATCATCGAGTGGAAGGACAAGACAGAGTCCCGGGTGACACAGATGGAGACCATGATGAAGTCTATCAAGGATGATTTTGACAAGATGCACTCATCGATACTTGAGCGCGTGGGTGAGTATGACAAGCATATCGGTGATGTCGGCACAGAGGTCAAGGCGCTGGAGAAGGTGTTCCAGAAGGTTCTTCCTGGATTTGTAGAGAATGTATCTGAGCTTTCACGTATCACTGAGGAGCTGAAGAAGCATCCTAAACCGCCTAGTCACTAGGCTTTTTTCATTTTTTATTCTATATCCTATTATCTGCCTGTTCTATATCTTATCCTTTTTCTGTTTCTAGGACTTATTGGATGCCAGAAGTCGTATAGTCAATGATCCTATCATGAGGAGGAGGAAAAGACCGAGTGTCTTGGGATGGAATATCACCCTGCCCACATTTGCATTGAAGTCGCCTGTATCTGTGGTCACACCCTCTCCTGAGTCTCCACCTTCCGTGAAATTGGCCGGAACCCCTTCATCTTCAGCTCCTGAGTATGGGAGCATGGACTGGCCGTACACGCTTCCAAGCGCGCCGATGAATATTATCAGGCCGATGATAAGGAAGAACCAGTGCGGAGTCTGCCATTCACCTGCGACCCCTATTATCTTGTCCATCGGCGTTCCGAACGCGAGCAGGAGCATCAGGAAGAATGTTATGAGCAGGAACATGAGCACGAACCAGGGCGCCATTATTCCTATGACCTGTACGATACCTGGGACGAAAAGTACCAGCATCGCTATGCTTAATGCTATAAGTGAATGTAGTCCTTTGTTGTCGCCGAATATCTTTGATTTCTCAAGAAGTGCGAAGATGATGACGAAGACCAGGAGCACTGTGAATATGACGTGGAAATGCTGCGCGAGTCCTATGTCCAAAAATGTTGCCATATTCTACCTCTTTTATGTCCTGAGATTAAAAGATAAAAAAATAAAAAGAGTTCAAGCACCTATTTGGTGTTCTTGAACATCTCGCCCCATGCGTCACGGAACTTCTCTGTAGTTCCTTTAGCCTTCGGATCAGTGGGCTCTTTTGTGATGTACCATATGATTATCGCAAATATGGCCACGACTATCAGCATGGCCTGCGTGTCCGGGTTATCTAACCAGTAAAGCCAGTTTGGCAGGTACTCGAACCATCCTGCTGATCGTCCGAAGATGTAGACCACAAGGATAAACGAGAAGAATGCGATCCAGCCCGACAATGCGCCGCCCCATTCTGCCTTTCCGCCGAAGAGTCCGATGATAAGTAGGACCATAAGGATAGCGACCAGTACGATCGATACCTGCGGTAGTGCTGCATTGATGATGTTGACTATGTCAGCACCAGGAGGATAATATCCTAATACGTGAGGTATCACGACCGCGAGTGCCATCACGAGCGCGATGACCACGTTGAAAGGCTTGGTCCTTGCACCTTCTTCGCCAGAGCCTAACGGCTTGACCTTCTGCATGATCGCAAATACGATCGTGAATATGAGTATGAACGGCAGTATCACGTCTGATAGGCCCCATAGTTCGAGCCTGTAGATTACGTTATGGAAATAACCGCCACTTGTCCCGCCTGAATAGCCAGCATAAGGTGATGCCATTTTTCTTAACCTCCTTTTTGAGTGTTAACCTGTCTCAGTTCTTTTGATTTGGATTGTTGTTTTGGATTTGATGATTATAAAGGTTATGCTTTAGACAGTAGCATCTTCTTCGTCTTTCTTCTTGGAAGGCTCCTTGACTATCCAGTATACGAAGCCTACCATCCCTGCGACGAGGAGTACTGATGCTACTACCGTGCTGTCATAGTGTGCTGCGAGCCAGTTCCATGCAGGTTCGAGCCAGCCGAGCGCGTTCAGGAATATGAGCACGATCCCTATGAACATTATTACTGTAAAAAACGTTGCCCAGCCTTTTTCGAGGAATACGCCTTCTTTTGTCTCTTTCATGAAGCTTCCGATAAGTATCAGGAAGCAGATGCTCATCATTAACAGGAGTACCATGTTTGCCATGGTCTCGTTTATTACCGCGACAAGCCTGGATGATGCTACGACAAGGAAAGCTACGACAAAAGCGACCATCGAGTTGAGGTTCTTCCGCGTGACAGGTCCGTCTGATGTCTTTTCTGTCCCAAAGACCTTGCTCTTCTCCATTATCGCAAATACGACAGTGAAGACAAGAAGGAAGGGTAGAACTACATCGTAAATCCCCAATCTAACGAAAAATTCAATTACACCTCTAAATGTACTAGCCATATAACCCTACCACTGTTAAAAAGAGTATATAAATCTTTCGCTTGCTTTTAGGGGTTGTTTTGCCGAATTAAGGCTTAAAACGTAAGATTTATAACAAACCAGCAGAACGTAGGATTTTGGTGTAATCGATGCTTGACAAAAACGACTTAGAGAACATAAAGAAAGATATTGAGGTATTCGAGTCAGAGAGGGATTCAATCATAAAACAATCTCGTGATATCATCAAGCTCTCAAAGAAGACCATCTATGCTGTTCACCGTAATGACATGAAAGCAGCAGCCCAGGCAGCAGAAGAGATGACCTCTGAGCTCAGGAAGCTCCAGTCTGTCTCCAAGCACCCGAAGCTGCTCAGTTCCGGCTCCTACAAGGTGGCTGTCCAGGAGTATGTCGAAGCTCTCTGCTTCTTCGAGCTCATGAAGGACAATCGCATCCCTACAAACAAGGAGCTAGGCCTTGATCCTGAGTTCTACCTGATGGGACTGATCGACCTCACTGGTGAGCTGGTGCGCAAGGCGATAAATTCTGCGATCAAGGATGATTACGACACGTCAGTCAAACTCAAGGGTCTTGTCTCAGACCTGTATGATGAGCTGCTCCTGTTCGACTTCGCAGGAGGGGAGCTGCGTAAGAAGTTCGATTCGATAAAGTACGATCTTAAGAAACTTGACGACCTTGTCTTGAGTCTCAAGCTGAGTAAGAAGATATGATTAAATCAACAACAAAGCAGGCCACGCCGCTGCCTAGCGAGCTGACGGGAAACACATCCCACTCAAATCTCCTAGGCTCCCAAATTCGCTGAACAAATCGGAGCGAGCGCTGCGGTGTTGCGGACAAAAGAGGTTCCATATGTCTATCTTTGATACGAGCAACCGTATTCTTGACAGCATAGCTACCGGCAGCTGGACCTCTAACATGGAGCCGGGCAGCTTCAACCAGGTGATCAGCACTAACCTCTGGATTGTCATCATAATGGTAGTGCTCGCTTTCATTCTCATGATCTACCTCAGCGCTGCTAAACATAGAGGAGTCCTTACGAAACCTAATGTCTCCAAGGATCAGCATAAGGCAGAGATGGCTCGCCTGATCAACATGGAGCTGGAAGATCTTTACGGGAATATGAACTTGAGGAACGCGATATGGAAGAAGATGGGAAACGAGGCCGTACTGGAAGGTAAGCAGACACCGAAGATGCGCGTCACACCTGATGATATAGAGTTTAGGTCCCAGTTCACCATGAAGCTCATCTACGTATTCCTGTTTAAGCCTAACTTAAGACCTGATGTTGCCAGTGGTAAGTTCGGGAAGATACTTCTTAATTCTCATTTCTTCACGAGCAGGACACTGCACCATTATTACGCTATGAACATCGCTGCGCAGATGTATTTCCTGCAGATCTATGCGATGGCAAAGAAAGATCCGCGGACGGTCCATCGGAAAGAGAGATACATGAAGAAAGCAGGGGAGACTGTCCTTTCGTTGGCAGGTAAGTTCCAGCAGGCGACAGCGATGCAGGAGTGGTGGGTGCGCAATTTCATAAAACATGACAGGAAGATGGATGATGAGATGTCACATCTTCTTCATCTGGGTAAGATCGATAAGGAAAGGATAGAGCATGAGATGGACAAGTATAGCCGCGGGGGCTCATCGCACAAGGTATTCTCTTATGAGGCGAAGATGCGAAACCTGATGGCAAGGGAGCATGATCACCTCGTGCGGCTGAGAGATGATGCTATAAAGAAAGCGAAGGGGATAAAAGAACTCATCTCCAAGCCAGGTATAGATGCTGAAGAGAAAGCGAAGCTGGAGGATTTCCTCAAGCACTGGCAGCAGACTATCGCAAGGTTTGACGCGATGATAGATTCTCTCTGCCTGATCAAGAACAGGGATAGCAAGAGATGGAAAGCAGGATTCAATCCTGCAAGGCATCTGGCACGGATAAGGAAACATGATGCTAACACTGCTGCAGAAAAGCTTCTCGAAGAGGAAAGCAAAGACACTCACGACACTGAAAACATCCATGCGATACTCCAGTCGTTCACAGCTGCCAAAGCTGACCTGATAAAGGAGCTTGATTTCGAGAGGAAGACAATATGAACACTTCTGATTTCATCACGCAAAAGCGTAAGTTATACACGGCCCTGCTCTGCGACCTGATAAAAGCGAAGACAGTAAACCCTCCGGGAAACGAGCATCTTGCTGCAAAGGTCATCAAGAAGCGGCTCGGTAAGGTGGGTGTGAAGTACAAGGCTTACGAAAAGAAGAAGAAGCGGACCAACATAGTAGCTAAGGTTGGTAATGAGAAAGGTACGAAGGTGCTTATCACGACGCATCTTGATGTTGTCCCTCCTGGTGATGGCTGGGATACTGACCCTTTCAAGCCGGTGATAAAAGAGAACATCCTCTACGGCAGGGGGGCGTGCGACTGCAAGGGCCAGGCGACCGCCGCGCTCCTTGTCCTTGAATACCTGAAGAAGCGTGAGAAGCAGCTGAAGAGTCAGTTCATATTCGTGTTTGCTGCTGATGAGGAGATGGGTTCTGCGAACGGCCTGCACCACCTCATGGCCAAGAACATCCTGGAGCCGGACTACGTGATTGTCGTTGACGTCGGTGGCTCGATGAAAGCTATAACTGTCGCGGAGAAAGGTGTCCTAAGATTAAAAGTCGTCGCAAAAGGGAAGCAGGCTCATGGCGCATACCCGAGCAAGGGGATAAACGCTATAGCAGCCATGTCTAAGTTCGCTGCAAAGCTTGACCATTACATATTGAAGCATCAGCTGCACAAGTACCTCTCCCGCCCTACGATAAACATCGGCACGATCAAGGGCGGTTCTGCTGCAAACATAGTCCCTGCTTCCTGCGAGATGATGCTGGACATCCGTTACATCCCTGGTCAGACGCCTGATAGCATAGTCGATGAGCTGCAGAAGCTGTCAGAGAGGTTCGGCGAGTTCAAGATAACCATAGATAAGAAGATCCCACCTACAGAGCTGGATGACAAGCACATACTTGTGGAGACGATCCGTCAGGTAGCTACAAAACACGACATCCCCGCAAAGCCGAAAGGATTGAACGGCGCGACTGATACCAAGTCTTTCCTTCTCAAGGACATCCCTGCTGTGGGTTTTGACTTCGCTGATGATTTCGTCCCGCACACTGCCAATGAGTATGTTGACCTGGATAAGCTGTTCAAGTTCTGCCACGTACTCATAGATGTCTGTCTGGAGCTGGATAAATAGCCTATTAGCCAGTCCACCACCAAAAACTTAATATTCTCAGCCCCCTTACCTCAGCATACAAGGGGGTGTTAGCATGCGTATCGGTAATGTCGAACTGACCTGGCTCGGGCACGCGAGCTTCAGGCTGAAGGATATCCTGCATGGCAGGACTATCTATATCGATCCTTATCAGCTGGGTGACTGCGAACCTGCGGATGCTATACTGATCACACATTCTCATTATGACCACTGTTCTATAGATGACCTGAAGAAGGTATGCACCCCTAAGACTGTTATACTTGCTCCGCCTGACTGCCAGAGCAAGTTCCAGGGAAAGATCGACCACCGTGATTCTGTACTGATGACTCCGGGCAAGAGCATCGTCATGGGCAACATCGACATCGAGGCGGTTCATGCATACAACACTGATAAGGAGTTCCACCCGAAGGAGAATGAGTGGTTGGGCTATGTTGTTGACATGAACTCGAAGCGCATCTACCATGCAGGCGACACTGATGCTACTGTTGAGCTGGCTGACCTGAACAAGATAGACATCGCTCTCGTACCTGTGAGCGGAAAGTATGTGATGACTGCTGAAGAAGCAGCTGAAGCAGTGAACAGGCTTGAACCTAAGCTCGCGATCCCTATGCACTACGGAGCCATCGTCGGAGAGAAGTCAGACGCAGAGAAGTTCAAGGAGCTTTGTAACGTGCCTGTTGAGATCCTCGATAAAGAGTAAGTTCTATTTTTTCTTTCCTTTCATGTAACGCGTATTGAATTCTTTCCTGAACTCTCCAAACCTACCTTTCTCCAAGCTCTCCCTTAGCCTTTCCATGAACTTGATTATCCAGTACACGTTATGATACGAAAGGTAGCGATGGTGAGTCCATTCGAATCCCCTCGACAGGTGATGTAGATACGCCCGACTGAAGTTCTTGCAGACATAGCAGTCGCACTCTGGGTCGAGCGGCCCCGCATCATGCTTGAACGCGCCCTTGTCTATCTTGATAGTACCATCATTAGTAAACACATGGCAGTGACGGGCGTTCTGTGTAGGATAGATCGAGTCGAAACAGTCAACTCCCCGACTGACAGCTTCGATGATGTCCTCAGGACTGCCGACCCCCATCATGTACCTGGGTTTCTCCGCAGATAAAAACGGTACCTGCCACTCCAGGGCAGCAAGCATCGCCTCGCGTGTCTCGCCGATGCACAATCCACCGACTGCATTGCCGTCGAAGTTAAGTGAATCTATCTTTTTCGCGCTCTTCTCACGCAATTCGCGATGCAATGCTCCCTGCGCGATACCGAAAAGCAATTGTCTCTTCCCATACACTGTCTTCTGTTCATGGTCATCATGATATTCTTTGCACCTCTCTGCCCACAGGTGCGTCCGCTTTGTCGCCTCACCAGCATCTGCTAGATTGGAATCAACTTTTGGTACATGGTCCAGGCACATCGCGACATCCGAGCCGATCTCTCTTTCGATCTGGATTATCCTTTCTGGTGTTGTCTTCTCCATCCTGTTAGAGAACGGATCCGCGAACACCACTGCCTTGTCATCTATTGATTTCAGGAAGTTGTCGTTCAGCATCTGGAATCCGCCGCTGTCAGTGAACACGCAATTAGAGAAGTTCATGAACTTGTGCACTCCGCCTGCTTCCTTGATCACTTCTAGGCCTGGCCGCAGTGACTGGATGTATGCGTTGGATATGATCGACTGCGCTCCCATCTCTTCCAGCTCCATGGGAGTGACATGCTTCACGGTCAGTTTGGTCGCGACCGGCATGAAGAACGGTGTCTTGACCTTGCCGTGTGCTGTCTCGAGCACTCCTGCTCTTGCTGCCCCCGCTGTATTGAGTATCTTGAACATGTGATTAGTGAGATATAGCCGGTTTAAATAATGTGCCCTGGGCCTGCCACCGCCCCGCCTGTACAACGAAAAACTATATAAATGACAGTCCAGGCTCTCTATCTCACTATGAGAAGCCATAATTGCGGAGAATTGAGGAAAGACCATGTCGGTCAGGATGCTGTGATCCAGGGCTGGGTAGATAAGGCCAGGAATCATGGTGGTGTGATGTTCGTCAACGTGAGGGATCGTTTTGGCCTTACACAGTTGGTCATCAGGCCAGATAACAAGGATGCTTTCGCAGCAGCTGAATCCCTGAGAAGAGAATCGGTCATCGAAGCCAAGGGAAAAGTAGTAGACAGGGAACAGAAGAATCCTGACATGCCTACTGGCGATGTTGAGGTAGTGGTCGACCAGCTCAAGATATTTTCTCTTGCAGAACCTCTGCCTGTGGAGTACAAGGACATGGAGAAGATCACTGAGGACTCCAGGCTGAAGTACAGGTACCTTGACATGCGAAGGCCTGAGATGCAGAAGAACCTGCTCACAAGGCACAAGGTCTACAGTATCGCTCATGATTATTTTGATAAGGAAGGTTTCGTGGAGATCGAGACTCCTGGATTAGCGAAGTCGACACCGGAAGGTGCGAGGGACTACTTGGTTCCAAGCCGTGTGCACGAGGGTCAGTTCTTTGCATTGCCGCAGAGCCCTCAGCAGTACAAGCAGCTACTGATGGTGTCTGGCCTTGACAGGTACATGCAGATCGTGAAGTGTTTCCGTGATGAGGACCTAAGGGCGGACAGGCAACCAGAATTCACTCAGATAGACATCGAGTGTTCTTTCCTTGAGCCTGATGAGTTCTTCCCTATAATAGAGGGTTTCATGAAGCGGGTGTTCAAGGAGGTCAAGGGTGCAGACATCGAGACTCCTTTCCCGAGGATGCCTTACTATGAGGCGATGGAGCGGTTCGGTATCGACAGGCCTGACACACGGTTCGGATTAGAACTGAGCAAGCTCAACGACATTTTCAAAGGTTCAGATTTTAAGGTGTTCAAGGACACTCTCGACAATAAGGGCAGCATCTATGGTATAGCTGTCGAGGGAGAGTTCAGCAGGAAAGAAATAGGTAAGTTTGAGGACCATGTGAAGATATACGGCGCCAAAGGTCTCGTCAATCTGAAGATGGGCGATGAGCTTGAGGGCAGCGTAGCGAAGTTCCTTAGTGATAAAGAAAAACAGGACCTGATAGCCCAGCTCGGGCTGAAGAAAGGCATGGCTGCTTTTCTGGTCGCTGACCATAAGCATCATGTCTGCCAGACAGCCCTTGGAGAGCTACGGCTGTTGCTCGGACGCCAGCTTGATCTTATCGACGTGAACAAGAACAACCTGTTGTGGGTGGTCGATTTCCCTCTGCTTGAGTTCGACGAGGACGCAGGCCGGCACGTCGCTGTTCATCATCCGTTCACTAGCCCTAAGGCTGAGTTCATGGAGAATTTCGACAAGGACCCTGGCAATGCTTTGGCAGATGCTTACGATCTTGTATGGAACGGTGTGGAGATCGCTGGCGGTTCCAAGAGGATCTATCAGCGTGATGTCCAGCAGAGGGTGTTCCGACTGTTAGGCATCAGTGACAAGGAAGCAGAGGAGAAGTTCAGCATGCTCTTGGAAGCTTTCAAGTATGGTGCACCACCTCATCTTGGTATCGCTTTCGGTCTTGACAGGCTGGTCGCACTGCTCACAGGCAACGAGTCGATAAGGGAGGTCATCGCTTTCCCGAAGAACAAGACCTGCTCTGCCCTGCTTGAGGGCGCGCCTTCAGACGTGGACTCTCCCCAGCTAAAGGAACTGCACATAAAGCTTGACATTGCCAAGAAGGGTTAGAGACCATTAGAAACTATTATAAATAAATAGGTCATATTCAACTTTATCAGGGGTAATTATCATGGCATGGTTTTCGAAAAAAGAGGATACGCGTTACATCAAGGAATTTGATGATGCTTTGACAAATCTGAATGCTCTTGCGAAGCAGTTCAGGGAGTCGCATTTCGATTCTATAGATTTCTTCCAGAAGAATTTTGAGAAGCAGAAGTCTCCTACTGATTTCCAGAAGGAACGTGAATTGTTCGAGAACCACATGGAGATACTTCAGAAGATAAAGTTCAATGCTGATATCATGGTGGATGAGGCTTTGAAGCTGGTCAGGAACGAGACAGCATTGACAGAGAAGGACCGTACCGAGCTCCGTAAGATCATGGCCCCGACGCCTGCGACGAGGATCCAGGTAAAGAAGAGATAGAGCTCCACTTTATTTCAGCTGCCTTGAACCCCAGGTCACGCAGCTTCTTCTCTACGAGATAATTGAATATTGCGTAGGTTGCCTTTCCGAAAAGAGTCCTCCGCCTCGATTGTATGCTGTTTATATCGAGCGCCCGCGGCAGGCCGTGCTGGTGCCTGTAAAAATCACGTGCTACGCTGACAAGACGATGCGTGGCATCCATGTCATCTTCCTCATGTGTCCTGAAATAGACCATTGATTCGAGAAGAAAATCTTCATACCTTTTGGGATTGTACTGTCCAAAATCCAGGTACTTTTCCTTTGCCAGGTCAGCTCCTGCGACATAGGCTGCGTTCTTCATGGTTTGGATGATAGAAGGATCAGGATGTCCTTTCGGAGCTTCGCTTGCTATCATCTCAAGGAATGACATGCCGTCTGGCTGTCCGAAAAGATCTGTCTCGAGCCTCTGTAGGCGCTCGTAGTCCTTACGCGCCCTGTCCTCTGGCTTAAGCTGTCTCTCTTGCTTTTCCTTATATTTTAAAAGGTCTACGACATCCCCCATATTCATTATCAGCCGGTGATGATTTTTATATGTTTCCCTTTCCAGGCCTACAAATCCCGAATAAAGGGAAAAAGTTTTTAAAGCGCAGACCCGCATACAACCCCATATCAGAGCATCATATCATAGTTCAACCAATCTAAAAGAGGTACACAAGATGGGATTATTCGACTTCATTTCTGATCTGTTCAGGCCTAAGGAATTCAGGGAAGGCGTCAAGGAAGGCAAGAGAGAGATAAAGAAAGCAAAGGCGAAAGCAAAGGCGAACTCCCTGACCAGAGGCCAGCTGAAAGAAGAGCTGGCGAAAGGCGAGAAAGAGCTCGCTTCGCGTGCTGGTGATGCAGCCCATCTGAAGATCGAAGCTGATAAGTACCACAAGAAGCTTGCCAAGCAGAAGCCCGGCAAGTCTAAGTGGACTATGGATGATGCCATGTACATATTCTCCAGCGTCCGCAGTGAGGCTGACAAGGACGCGAAGCTTGCAAAGAAGATAGAGAGCACAGGGAAGGTCATGGAGACTGATTCTTTGGAAAGAAGGCAGGAAGAGGTTTCACAGACTATAGGCAGGGCTATGAAAAACATAAAAGAGGCTGAGGCTGTCACGCTTCAGCTGGATAACTTAAGCATGGCCCAGGACAGGGAAGTCGAAGCGCTTATCGCTGCACTCGAGAAGAAGAGAGACACGGCTAAGATGAAGCCGAAGAACCTGGAAGAGGAACAGGCGCTTATGGAGCACATCATCGCGGTGAACAAGGATATAATCACGAGGGTGAACAATATAATGCAGCTAGCAGGTGACACCAAAGGCATGTTCACGTCGAAAAGAGGTATTCTCACGAGCGCGGATCATATCGCAACGCTTCTTTCAGTGAGCCATGAAGAGATAGGTGAGGCAAAGAAGGCGATGAAGGACCAGATAAAGTATGCAGAGAAGCTTCTCGGTTACCAGAATAGCCTCATTGCCGCGATGCGGGCTTTCGAGGAGTCTGAGAAGGTCGAGACTGAGAAGATCCAATTGTTCTGGCGGGACCTGAAAAAAGCTCAGAAGAAAGCTGCCTGAAATAATTCTGTTTTTCTCATTTTTTCCATTTATATCTGATTCTTCCATTTTCACGTCATATACCCCTCAGTTACGATAACTTTTTAAATGCGGAGCGCGTCATCCACGTCGATGTCTACTGTATTGTTAAGCGGGTGTGCTATTCTGAAGCAGAAGATGCTTCTGCTTATCCGGAAGAAGGGTAAGGATATATGGGAGCTTCCTGGCGGTATCGTGAGTTCTAATAATGACGTTAAAAAGCTGGAACTCGCCGCTCAGGAGAAGACAAGGAACCAGATAGGTGCAGAGCCGAGCATCATCCAGCAGTTTACTGTATTGGAATACCAGAACAACGACACTAATCTTGAGGCCACGATCTTCGAATGTGACGTCGAGCCTGAAGCAGAGTTCAATCCAGGGGATAATGTTGACGAGGTAAAGTGGTTTGAACTATCAAAGCTGATTGATGAGAAGATTGGTGAGGATGTAAAGGCTATTCTTGAAGAGCTTTAAACAATAGCAAAGCCACGACCGTAGCCGCCT
>Ga0180435_10003996_pt1 | contig 14616 bp, 8 predicted proteins | sample SS_ome_3_FD_132467 | JGI IMG/M metagenome (GOLD analysis project Ga0180435, IMG submission 132467) | Hypersaline lake sediment archaeal communities from the Salton Sea, California, USA - SS_3_S_1 metaG | ecosystem: Environmental > Aquatic > Non-marine Saline and Alkaline > Hypersaline > Sediment... | reverse complement strand
GACGCCACGCGGGTGGCGAGCACGTCGCCGCCGCCGGCATTGAGGACCGGCACCCCAAGCGCCGGCAGGCGGGCCTCGAGCAGCGCCAGCGTGGCGTGGCCGCGGGCGAGGACGGCGACGTCGCCGAAACCGAGCGGCCGTGGGCCTTCGCCAGGATCGGCGATCGCGATCGGCGGGTCGGCGCGCACCCAGCCGAGGATGGCGCTGGCGATGGCGTCGACCTCGGCGGCGGCCATATCGGTCGAACGGGCGCCCGAGGGGCGCGCCACCCGCTGGTAGCGAACCGTCGGCGGCAGGCAGGTGGGGCGTTCGCGTGCGGCCGCCAGCGGACCCGCGTCGGTGCCCAGGGCGCGGTCGAACACCCGGTTCACGACCTCGACCAGTTCGCCGTGGCTGCGGTAGTTGGTGCCGAGCGCCACCGTGCGGCCGCCGTCCTCGACGGCCACCCGCGCCCGCAGCTCGGCGAGCACCGCCGGCTCGGCGCCACGGAAGCCGTAGATCGACTGCTTCGCGTCGCCGACGGCGGTCAGTGGCGCGTCCATGGCCCGCAGTGCCGCGAGCAGCCGCGCCTGGGTCGGGTTGACGTCCTGCACCTCGTCGACCAGCAGCGCCCGCCACCGTAGGTGCACCTGGGCGCGCACGTCCGGGTCTTGTAGCGCCCGCAGCGCGTGCGTCTCCAGGTCGGCGAAGGAGAGTGCCTTGGCGCGCCGCTTGCGCTCGTCGACGATCGCCAGCGCCCCGTCGAGGGCGTCGCGCAGCTGCGCGACGATGGCCGCCGCGCGCTCGTCGAGGGCCGACCACGCGAGGCCCGCCGGGCCGCCGCCGTGGTCCCACGCCGCGCGCGCGGCGTCGCGCAGGTGTCGCAGGGCGGCCTTGACGGCGCCGAGGTCGGGCCCCCGCCAGTCCTTCTTGGCGCCGCGGTGGGCGGCGAGCGCGGCCAGCGTGCTCCAGGCGGCGGCCGCCTCCTCCGGGTCGCCGTCGGGTCCGAGGTCGGCGAGGCGGTTCGCGGCCGCGACCGCCTGCCGCCGAGCGGCCTCCGCCTCGTGCCCATCCGGTCCGACGAAGGCGCCGAGGAAGCCGGCGGCGTCGCGCCACGCCGCGTCGCCCACGGTCGCCTCGTACGCCGCTCGGCGGGCGTCGTCGATCGCCGCCCGCACCTCGTCGGGCCCGATTGCCAGGGCGGCCCGCGCGCGGGTGGGGTCATCGAGCGCCGCCGCGATGGCCGCGCGCAGCAGGTCGTAGGGGAGTCCGATGACGCGTTCGTCGTCGAGCCGCGCGAGCGCCTCGTCGAGCGCCTCGGCGGTCCACAGGGCGCCGTCGAGCTCGTCGACCACGCCGAAGTCGGGCGGCACGCCGGCGGCCTCGGGGTAGCGGCGGCACACGAGCTGCGCGAGCGCGTGGATGGTGCCGATTGGCGCGGCCTCGACCTCGGCGAGCGCATCCGGGTCGAGGCGCGGCCGCGTCCCGGCCCCCCGGTCCACCGGCGCCGAGGCTGCCTGGTCGGCGGCCAGCGCCGCGCGCACGACCTCGCGGACCCGCGCGCGCAGCTCATCGGCCGCGCGGCGCGTGAAGGTCACGGCCACCACCTCGAGGGGCCGCAGCCCGGAGCGCAGGTGGTGCAGGTAGCGCCGCGCCAGCATGTGGGTCTTGCCCGTGCCGGCGCCGGCGGTCACGACGACGCTGGCGGGCGCCTCGGCCGCCTCGCGCTGGCGCGGATCGAGGCTCATCGCGCGCCACCCTCGCCGGCGTCGGACGGGGAGGCGGCCCCACCGGCGCCCTCGGGTGGCAGGCGGTGGGTGGAAGGCTTGAGGTCGAGGTGGGGCCCCTTGCGGCACACCATGTCCAGGTCGCAGCGGCGGCAGACGTCGGGGTGCGGCTCGACGGGGAAGAAGCCGGCCCGCAGCGCGTCGCGCAGCCGGCCGAAGAGGTCCTCGAGCTCGTGCGGTTCCGGCGGTTGCGCGCGGACCTCGGTCATCTTGCGCAGCGAGAGGTAGGCGGCGCCCGCGACGGGCTCGCCGGGGGCGATCTGCGGCGCGGCCACCTCGACGTAGAGCGGCAGCTGCAGATCGAGGGTGGGCAGGAGCTCGGCGTCGCGGGCCCCCAACGGCTTCCCGCTGCCGAGCTTGTAGTCGATCAGGCGCACGCCCGCCGGCGTGCGGTCGACGCGATCCACGCGACCGACGACCCGCCAGCCCTCCCACTCGCCCCGGAACCAGCGCTCGAGCGCCAGCACCTGGTGGTCGTCGGGCAGGAACGCCTCCGTGCCCAGCAGCGCGCGCAGGTGCGCCAGGTGGTCCTCGCGCCGCCGCGCCCAGTGCGGGACCACGTCGGCGATCCCCGCCGACCGCTCGGCCTCCGCGAAGGCCGCGTCGAGCGCATCGGCGGCGAGCCGCCGCGCCTCCGGGCCGGAACGGCCGACGGCGGCCTTCAGCGCACCGTCGAGCGCCGCGTGATACAGGCCGCCCACGAGCAGCGGCGTGAGCTCGGTGGCGCCCTCCTCCGGCGCCGACACGCCCCAGACCCGGCCGACCCACCACTTGAAGCGGCAGGTGCCGAGGTCGGTGAGCTGGGTGGCCGACCAACGCCGCGCGTCGGGGTCGACGCCGATGCCGACGAAGCCGTCGTCCGGGCCCCAGCGCGGCTCGGCCTCCCGAGCCAGCGCCTGGGCGTGCGCCCGCCGGGCGTGCGCGAGCACCGGATCGACGGCGTCGGGAACCGTGTCCGCGGCACGCAGGGCGGCCATCCGGAAGGCCTGCGGCGACGCCGGCGGCGGCTCGCCCGCGGGATCGGCGACCACCCCGAGGCGCGTCAGGAAGGGGCTGGGCAGCCGGGCGTCGCGGCCCGTCTGGGCCGGCACGCCGAGCCACAGGCGCTCGCCGGCGGCGCGCCACGCGCCCCAGAACCGCAGGGCCTCCCCGCGGGCGAGGTCGCCGGCGCCCCGCAGCGGCACGCCGGCGGCCGCCAGCGCCGCGCGCTCCTGGAAGCCCAGCACGGGGTCGTCGGGGGTCGGCTGCGGCAGGGTGCCGTCGACGGCGCCGAGCAGCAGCACGTGCCGGACGCGAACGTCGGCCAGGGCCTCGAGGGGCCGCAGCGCCACCACGGGATCGCCGTCGTCGTCGCCTTCGGTCAGGTGACCCGCCGGCGCCGGGTCACCGTCGCGCGTCGTCTCGGCCCGCAGCGCGTCGCGCAACGTCGCGAGGACGGCACCGCGGCGCACGCGGCCGTCCTCGTCGGCGACGTCCGCCAGCGAGGCCAGGGCGTTGCGCCACGCGGCCCCGAGCAGCGGATCGGCGAAGGGATCGGCGCCGGTGTCGCGCTCGGGCGCCTCGGCGTCGTCGACGGGGAGGGCGTCCATCGTGGTCGGATCCACCCGCGGCGCGAGGCCGAAGCCCCCCCATCCGGTCGCGAGCCGCTCGGCCCACACGCGCGGGAAGGCGCGCTCGGGCCAGGCGAGGGCGTCGGCGAGGGTCGCGCCCACCCGCCCCCAGGCGCGGACCTCGTCCGGTCGCCAGCGGCGCACCAGGTCGATCTCGTCCGCGGTGAGTTGCGCGACCCGGGGGTGCGCGAGCCAGGCGAGGGTGGGCTCGAAGGCGCCCCGCTGGGCGACCGCCTCGAGCCAAGCCATCGCCGGCGCCGCCAGGATCGTCGACGCGAGCGGCACCCAGCGTTCGACGCGTAGGGGGAGCCCGGCGGCACGCGCGGCGGTCCGGACGGGACCCGCGTAGGCCGCGAGGTCGCGGCTGGTGAAGGTGACCTCATCCGGGTGGACGCCGGCGAGCAGCAGCCGCTTCGCCTCGGCGATCGCCCAGCGCGCCTCCGCCTCGCGGGTGGCCGGCGCGCGCGCGACGACGCGGGCCGACGGCCCGACCGCGCCGGCCCCAGCGGTGATCGTCTCGCTCCAGCCACGCGCGCGGAGGCCGGTGCGGGCCGCTTCGTTGGCGTCGGTCCACGGGGGGTCGTGCGGCAGCAGGACCACGCTACCGGGCGCGGCGAGCGCGTCGATGAGGTCGACCTCGTCCGGTTGCAGGTCGAGGTGCCCAAGGACCGCGATCGGTAGCGGCCCGACCTCCCCCCGGCGGATCCGGTGCGAGGCCAGCCGCAGCACCGCGGCCGGATCGGCGAGGCCGTCGGCCGCCAGCGCATCGCGGTAGCGGCGCGCCACCCGCCACCAGCGGGCGAGGCTCGGCGCGAGGCCGGCGGGCGGCGCGTCGAGGTCGGCGACGCGCAGGAGCTCGCGCACGGCGGGACCCGCGACGCCCGCGTGTCCGGCGGCGTCCTCCGCGATGCGCAGCGGATCCGCGACGGGGCCACGCGGGGACTCGGCGACGATGGCAGCGACGAGCGCGCGCCGCCGCCTGAGCGGGTCGGCCACGACCACGGGCGGCGTGCGCGCCCAGCGCTCCAGGGTGGCGCGCGGCCCGCGCCATCCGAAGGCGTCCCCGCCGCGGTCCGAGGAGACGAACACGCGCGCCCCGGCCGCCACCGCCCGCCACGCAGGCGAGGCCGCGTGATCGCGCCAGGCAGCCACCGGATCGCGCGCGAGGAGCAGGCGTCGGGGGGCATCCACGATGGCGCGAGCGTACCGCGGGTCGGCCGCGGTCCCGCCGGACGTCCCATGCGCGCCATTCCGAGCCGGCCGGGCGCGCCCGTCGCGACCCGCCGGCCCGGTACGCTCGGCGGGTGAGCGTCTCCGGCGTCGCCCGCCTCTTCCCCGGACTGCTGCTGGTCACCGCCCTCGCGGCGGCCGCCTTCGCGCTAGCCCGCCTGCCCGGCGCGCAGCTGCTGGGGCCGTTGGTCCTGGCGCTGCTGCTGGGGGTGGTCCTGCGGGCCGCGCTGCGGCGCCCGCTTCCTGCGAGCGTCCCTGGCATCGCCTTCTCGGCCCGCACGCTGCTGCGGTTGGGCATCGTGCTGCTCGGTGTGCGGCTCGACGCGCGTGCGCTCGTCGAACTCGGGCCGTGGGTGCTCGTGGGCAGCGCGGTCGGGGCGGTCGTCGCGTTCGGGGCGATCGAGCTCGCGGGCCGCGCTTGGCGGGTGCCGACCGACCTGCGCCGGCTCGTGGGGATCGGGACCGCCATCTGCGGCGCGTCGGCGATCGCGGCGGCGCTGCCGTTGGTTCGGCGGGTGCCCGGCGAACCGTCCACGCCGGGCGGCCCGGCGCCGGTGGCGATCGCGGCGATCAGCCTGCTCGGCACCGTCGGCGTGCTCGGCTTCGTGACCGTGGACGCCGTCGCGGCCTGGCCGGCGGCCCTACTGGCCGCCCTGGCGGGCGCGACGCTACAGGAGGTGGGTCAGGCGGTGGCGGCCGGCGCCACGGTCGGCGGCGAGCACGCGCAACTCGCGCTGCTGGTCAAGCTCTCGCGGGTGGTGTGGCTGGCGCCGGCGCTGCTCGCGCTCGGCTGGTGGGCGCGCCGGACGGCGCCGGCCGACGGCCTGGTGCCGGTCCACGGCGCACCGTCGGGCGCGGACGCCGCGTCGCTCCGTCCGCGGGCGCGCCCGCCGCTGGTCCCCGGCTTCGTGCTCGGCTTCCTCGCGCTCGGCCTGGCGACCAGCCTCGGGGTGGTACCGCCGGCCTGGGTGGCCGCCATCGCCCTCGCGGGGACGGCCCTCACCGCCGCGGCGATGGCGGCCATCGGCATGGGCGTCGACGCCTCGGCGATCGGCCGCTCGGGCCGCCAGGCGCTGGCGCTGGGCGCCGTCGGCTTCGCCGCGCTCACGCTCGCGATGGTGGGTTGGTACGCGGTCTTGCTGGGCTGATTCGGCCCGGAACGGGACCGGCCACGCCCCCGGACGGTCGGTAGGCAGCTGCTCAGTCGCGCGCGCCGGCGCCTCCGCCGCGGCGGCTGCGCCGCCGGCGGCGCGAACGCCCACCCTCCCCGACCTCGCCGCCGGCGTGCTGCGGCGTGGGCGCGACGACCTGCGGCCGGGGATGGGAAGAGCCGCCGCCGGACGGGCGGCCTCCGCTGGACGGGCGGCCCCCGCCCGACGAGCGGGGCTCACCGGAGGATGCTCTCGCGGGCGGCCGGCCGCCGCCGGACGGCGGCCGTGACGGGCCGCCGCGGCCGCCACCGCGCGCGCCGCCGACGCGGGCGCCCCCTCGCTGCCCGCCGCCGGCGATGCCGCCACGCTGGAAGCGGCGCTCGTCCGCGTCGAGCCGGGCGGGGAGCGGGACGTCGTAATCGAACGCCTCGAGGCGCTGGCGCTCGATGCGCTCGCCGAGCACCTTCTCGATGCGGCGCACCATGTCGGCGTCTTCGGGGGTGACGAAGGTGACGGCGTCGCCCTCGTGCCGCGCCCGGCCGGTGCGGCCGATGCGGTGGACGTACGCCTCCTCGGTGTCGGGCACGTCGTAGTTGACGACGTGGCTGACCTCGGCGACGTCGATGCCGCGCGCGGCGATGTCGGTGGCGACGAGGACGTGCACGTCGCCGCGACGGAAGCCGTCGAGCGCCTCTTGGCGGCGCCGCTGCGACAGGTTGCCCTGGATCGAGGACACGAACAGGCCGCCGCCATCGAGCTTCTCGGCGAGGCGCTTGGCGCGGTGCTTCGTGCGGGTGAACACCAGCACGCGCCGGGCGTCCCAGCGCCGCAGCAGCTCGCGCAGCAACTCGGTCTTCAGATGCGCCTCGACCGGGAAGAGGGCGTGGGCGACCGTCTCGGCGGGCGCGCTGCGGTCCACCGCCACCGTGACGGGATCGGTCAGCGTCTCGTCCACGAGGTGGCGGATCGCCTCGGGCATGGTGGCGGAGAAGAGCAGTGACTGCCGATCCCGCGGGAGCTGGCGCAGGATGCGCCGCACGTCCGGCAGGAAGCCCATGTCGAACATGTGGTCGGCCTCGTCGAGCACCAGCACCTCGACGCGCGAGAGGTCGCCGTGGCCCTGGCTCAGCAGGTCGAGCAGGCGGCCGGGGCAGGCGACGATGACGTCGACGCCGCGATTCATCGCCTGGATCTGCGGGTTCATGCCGACGCCGCCATAAACCGTCGCGCTCTTGATGCCGGTCGCCTGGCCCAGTTCACCGAAGGCCTGGTGGATCTGCTCGGCGAGTTCGCGCGTGGGGGCCACCACCAGCGCGCGGGTGACCCCGCGCTTGGGATCGCGCACCAGGCGGTCGAGGATCGGCAGCGCGAACGCCGCGGTCTTCCCCGTGCCGGTCTGCGCCAGGCCCAGCACGTCGCGGCCGGCCATCACCTGCGGGATGCCCTGCGTCTGGATGGGGGTGGGGTCCGTATAGCCAACGGCGCGCACGCCGCTCAGGACTCGCGCATGCAGCGCGAAGGGTTCGAAACTCATCTTGTCGACACCTCTCGGCGGATCGCCGGCCGAGGCGTGCCCTCGTACCCGTCCGCATGGTCGCGGCCTCGGCCGCGACGCCCGCGTCCTTGGACGCGGCCCGCGTCCTTCGACGCGGCCCGCCTGGTGGCGGGAACGCTCGGCACCGGGTCCGAGCGCGGTCGAGCGCTCTGCGCCCGACCGCGCAGTGTACACGCGCCGCGGCCAACGCGCGTCGCGCGGGCACCTGGCGCGTGAGCCACGCGACGAGCCGGGCCGGTGTGCCCCGGGAACGGCGGCCGCCGCTCAGCCCGGCGGCGACTCGGGCGCCCGCTGCGACCAGCGGACCCAGGCATCGATCCGTGCCCGCGGCAGATCGGGCATGCGTTTGCCGCGGTAGACCTGGGTGCGCAGCCAGGCAAGCTCGTCGCCGACGGTCTCCTCGGCGACGTCGCTCCACCACGAGCGCGCGTCGCCGTTCCAGCGGTAGCCGCGCGCCTTGAGCAGGTCCTTCGACTCGAAGGGCGAGCCGACCGCCCACAGGCGCACGGTGGCGCGGCGCGCACTGGCGCGCAGCAGGTTGAGCGCGGTCTCGCCGCTGGTGGGCAGCGTGCGGCCCAGCAGCTCGACGAGCGCGTAGCCGTCCTCGACCGCCCGGTGGGCGCCGAAGAACAGCCCATGCGCGGCGAGCAGCGAGCCGAGACCACCGCCCTCGTAGCCGTCGGCATCGCGCCAGTCGACTTCTCGCAGGCTGCAGCCCCAGGCCTTCTCCTCGAAGGCGGGCCAACGGCGCTCGGCGAACGGGCGATCGAAACCAGCGTTGTGCGCGATGACCAGGCCGACGCCGTCGAGCAGCCGCGCCACGGCGTCGTCGGGGAAGCGCTGGCCGGCGAGGTCGGCGTCCGTGATGCCGGTGATGCGGACGACCTCGGGCGACAGCGCCTGCCCCGGGTCCTCGAGCGCCTCGAGCTCGTCCGTGACGCCTAGGATGCGGCCGTCGTGTCCGTACGCGAAGCGCACCAGACCGACTTCGATCGGCAGGTCGACCGCGTGGTCGAGCCCGGTGGTCTCCAGATCGAGCGCCAGCGCCTCGAGCGTGCCCGCGGGCAGGCCGGCGCGGTCGACGCGCGGGGCGCGCCGCAGGCGGCGCAGGACGCGGTACTCGCCCGAAGCCTCCAGCTGCGCGGCGAGCGCCTCGAGATGCGGGTCGCGTTGACTCATGCTGGTTCGACGCTAGCACGGGGCGGCGTTGCCGCCCCGCGGGCGCGACCGCAGCCCGTCTCCGGGGCAAGGCGTGTGCTTTCGGTACAGCATTCGACGCCGGTCGGGCCGCTCGCGCTCGGGAGCGCCCCATGGGGCGTGGCGCCGCCGGGGTCGGACGCGAGGAGGCCTGCCATGCGTGGGAATCGTCCTTTCGTCGTCGTCCTGATGGTCGCCATCGTGATGGTCATCGTCTGCGGCTGCACGACGCCCTCGGGCGGCGGCGAACTCCTGTGGACGGAGCAGTTCGGCACGACCGAGGCGGACGACGGCCCCATCGCCGTCGCGGGCTTCAGCCGCGGGAACCTCGGCGCCGCGAGCGAGGGCGGCTACCCTGCGTTCGTCTTGCGCGGCGAAGGCGCGGGCGGCACCGTCTGGTCCCGGCAGTTCGGCTCCCCGGAGACGGACGTGATCGACGGTCTGGCCGTGGGCAGCGACGGGCGCGTCCTCATGGCCGGGACCACGAGGGGGGTCGTGCAAGGCACGGGGTACGGCGTGGGCGTGGGGAACGCCTTCGTGCGCACGTTCCACGCGAACGGCGACCACGCCTGGACGCGCCAGTTCGGCACCGCCACCGACGATGGCGCGCGGGCCATCGCCATCCGCTCCGCGGGCGAGGCGACCGTCTTCCGCAACACCGGCGGGACCCTGGAGGGCACCTCGTCCGGTGGCGACGACGTGTTCCTGCGGGCGTACGGGCCCTGACGGCGTGCGCCTCCGGCGGTGTTGGTCCCGAGCGCGTCCAAGCGGGCCGCTGGGCGCAGTCGCGATCGCCCCAGACATCCCCTCGCCATCGAGCTTGACATATACCCCCAGGGGGTACTAGGCTCGCCTCGTCGAAGGGAGAACGACATGCTCTTCAAGCACATCTACGACGAGGACCTGGCCCAAGCCAGCTACCTGATCGGCTGCCAGGCGACGGGCGAGGCCATCGTGGTCGACGCACGCCGCGACGCCGACACCTACCTCGCGCTCGCCGCCCACCACGGCTTGCGCATCACCGCCGTCACCGAAACGCACATCCACGCCGACTACCAGTCCGGCTCGCGCGAGCTCGCGGCGCGCACCGGCGCCCAGCTCTACCTCTCGGACGAGGGCGACGCGGACTGGAAGTACGCCTTCGAGGGCACGCCACTGAAGCACGGCGACGTCATCAAGCTCGGCAACGTGCGGCTCGAGGCCGTCCACACGCCGGGGCATACCCCCGAGCACCTGTCGTTCCTCGTGACCGACGGTGCCACCAGCGAGCAGCCCGGCTTCTACCTGACCGGCGACTTCGTCTTCGTCGGCGACGTCGGCCGGCCCGATCTGCTCGACGAGGCGGCCGGCGGCGTCGACACGCGCTTCGAAGGCGCCAAGCGGCTCTTCGCCAGCCTCCGCGACCACTTCCTCACGCTGCCCGACCACGTCCAGGTGTGGCCCGGCCATGGCGCCGGCAGCGCCTGCGGCAAGGCGCTCGGCGCCGTGCCCAGCAGCACGGTCGGCTACGAGAAGCTCACCAGCTGGTGGGCGCCGCTGGTGCAGGCCGGCGACGAGACGGGCTTCGTCGAGGCCCTGCTCGAGGGTCAGCCGGACGCGCCGCTCTACTTCGGCCGCATGAAGCGCACGAACAAGGCGGGCCCGGCCATCCTCGGCGAGCGTGCCCCGCTGCCGGCGTTCACGCCGGCCGATCTGCGCGACCGGCTGGGCGACGACCTCGTCCTGGTCGACACCCGCAGCGCCGACCAGATGCGCGCGGCGCACGTCCCCGGCGCCTACTTCGCGCCCGAGGGCAAGAAGCTCGCGACCTACGCCAGCTACGCGATCGCGCCGGAGGTCGACGCCCGCGGCCTGGTCGTCCTCGCCCGCGACGCCGCCCATGCGGACTGGATCCGCGACCGGCTCTCGTGGTCGGGCATCGATCAGGTGGTCGGCTACGTCACCTCGCTCGAGGGCCTCACCGGCGGCCCGGCGCAACGCGTGGCGCCCGATGCCGTCGGCGACGTCGACGACCCCTTCCTGCTCGACGTGCGCACCAAGAGCGAGCACGACGCCGGCGCCATCCCCGGCGCCATGCAGCGCCACGTCGGCCGCCTGGCCTTCGTCCACGACGACCTGCCGCGCGATCGGCCGCTGGTGGTCTACTGCCAGACCGGCATCCGCTCCGCGGTCGCCACCGCCGCGCTCCGCGCCCTCGGCTTCCGCGACGTGCGCGAGCTGATCGGCTCCTACGAGGCGTGGCGCGAGCTGCGGCGCCGCGCCGTCTCGACCTGATTCCCTGATGCCCCCTGCGGGCGGGCGCCCCCGATAGACCCCGGGCCGCCCGCCCGCCGACGGCACCCGCGCGCCGCGACGCGCCTACGATAGGACTCCGTGCCCCCGCGCCCCTTCCCGCTCACCCCCGCTCCCTGGCTGCGCCGCTACCGCCGCGCCGACCTCGGCTCCGACCTGCTCGCGGGCGTCACCGTCGCGGTGATGCTGGTGCCTCAGGGCATGGCCTACGCCCTGCTGGCGGGCATGCCACCGGTCAGCGGGCTCATCGCCGCCACGCTGCCGCTCATCGCCTACGCCCTCGTCGGCTCGTCGCGGGCGCTGGCGGTGGGCCCCGTCGCCATCGTCTCGCTGCTCACCTTCGAGGCCGTGCACCGGCTCGCCGAGCCCGGCAGTGCCGACTACCTCGCCCTCGCGGCCACCCTGGCGCTGCTCGTGGGCGTCATCCAGCTCGGCCTCGGCCTGATCCGCGGCGGCATCCTCGTGAACTTCCTGTCGCATGCGGTCGTCAGCGGGTTCACGTCGGCCGCGGCGATCGTCATCGGGCTCTCCCAGCTGCGCCACCTCGTCGGTGTCCCACTCGCCGGCGGTCAACCGCTTGGGACGCTGCTCGATCTCGCCCGCCGGCTGCCCGAGGTGCACCTCACCACGCTCGCCCTCGGGGTCGGCGCCATCGCCCTGTTGCTCATCAGCCGCCGCGTCGCCCGCCGGTTCCCCGGCCCACTGCTCGTGGTCGTTCTGGGCACCGCAGCCGTGACCCTGTTCGGGCTCGACGGCGCGGGGGTCCGCACCATCGGGACCGTACCCGGCGGCCTCCCCGCCTTCGTCTGGCCGACGCCCTCGCTGGCCGACGTGTGGGCGCTGCTCCCCACCGCGTTCACGATCGCCTTCGTGGGCTTCATGGAGTCGATTGCGGTCGCCCGCTCGCTGGCCGCCAAGGAGGGCGAGCAGGTCGACGCGGACCGCGAGCTCACCGGGCTGGGCCTGGCCAACCTCGTCGCCGGCGTGCTGGCCGCCTTCCCCGTCACCGGCGGCTTCTCGCGCTCGGCGGTCAACGCCCAGGCCGGCGCCCGCTCAGGCCTGGCCAGCGTCATCACCGCGCTGCTCATGCTGCTGACGCTGCTGCTGTTCACGCCGGCGTTCCACGACCTGCCTCAGGCGATCCTCGGCGCCATCGTCGTGGTCGCCGTCAGCGGGCTCGTCGACCTGCGCGAGGCGCGCCACCTGTGGGCGCTCCGCCGCAGCGACGGCGCGGTCTGGATGCTGACGTTCGCCGGCACACTGCTCATCGGCGTCGAGCCCGGCCTGCTCGTCGGCATCGGCGTGTCGCTGGCGACCTTCGTCGTCCGCAGTGCCTTCCCGCACGTCGCGAGCGTCGGATGGCTGGCGGAGCAGGGCGTGTGGCGCAACCTGAAGCGCTACCCGGACGCCTGGGCGCCCCCCGGCGTCGCGGTGCTGCGCTTCGACGCGGCCCTCTACTTCGCCAACGTCGGCTTCCTGCGCGACACGGTCGAGCGCACGCTGGCCCACCGGCCGGACCTGACGGGCCTGGTCCTCGACCTCGGCGGCGCCCACGACATCGACGGGGTCGGGGTCGAGACGCTGCACCAACTGCTCGTGGACCTCGAGCAGCGCGGCCTGCGGGTGGCCGTCGCGGGCCTCAAGGGCCCGGTGCGCGACGTGCTCGCCAGGGCCCACTGGAGCGAGGAACGGCGCGCGCAGGTCGCGTGGCTGGCGCCCGAACACGCGCTGCGGGCGTGGGGCCTGGCGGTTGCCGCCGAGACGCAGAGGGCGGATCCGCCGGCGCCCGACCCGGTGCGGGCGAGCGCACGAGAGGCGGGCGCGGCCACGCCACCGACCCGGCAGGATTGACGCCGGAGCCCGAACGGGCGTACCTTGAAGCCACTTATGAAAAGGGGTTGCCGAAGCGGGACGCCCGGGCGTCGACCCCGAGCGATAGGGGGCCGACGGTGTCCGCACCACTGCAGACCGAACACGTCCGAGGCTCGAACCGGTTGATGGTGTACCGGGCCCTGGCGGGCGGCGAGAGCGTCTCGCGTGCGGCCCTCTCACAACGCACCGGCCTCTCGGTCCCGACCGTCGCGTCGATCCTGCACGAGCTCACGGCCATCGGCGCCGTCCGGCCCGACGGCGTCGAGGACGGGACCGGCGGGCGCCCGGCGCAGCGGATCACCCTCGAGCCCGACGCCCGGCACGTGCTCGCCGTCGACCTCTCGGGGCGGACGGCCCGTGCGCTGCGCATCGACCTGCTGGGTCGCCCGCGCAGCGACCACCGCGGCCCCGAACTGAGGCCCGGCTTCGAGCCCGCCCTCATCGCCTGGCTGGCCGAACTGCTCGATGCGCCTGATGCCCCGCCGGTGGCGCGGCTGGCGGTCGCGGTGCCAGGGGTGATCGACCCGGCCGACGGCCACGTCGATCTGGCGCCGGCGCTGGGATGGCACGACTTCGGCCTCGCCGAGCTGCTCGAGACGGCCCTCGGCCGGCCCACGCTGCTCGAGAACAACGTCAACGCGTTGGCCACCGCCGAGCTGAGCTACGGCGTGGGCGCCGGGGCCGAGCACGTCATCTACCTGTCGATCGACAGCGGCATCGGCGCGGCCCTGGTGGTGAACGGCCGCCTGCTGCGCGGGGCCCATGCCGCCGCCGGCGAGATCGGCTCGTCGCTCACGCCGGCGCAGGCCCGCGGCGCCTCCGGCGACGACGATGCCGCGCTGGAGCGTGACTTGCTCGCGCTCGCGGACCGCTTCCTCGACGCCGAAGGGCGCCTGTGCATCGAGGGGACCGAGCGATGCGACGCGTTCGTTCGCTTCGCGGAGAGCCTGCGCTGCGTGCTCCACAACCTCGCCTGCGCGCTCGACCCCGAACTCATCGTCCTCGCCTGGCCGGCGGATCCGGAGGGCCTGCTGGTGCAGCACCTGCGCGGACGCTGGTCCGGCCCGGCGCCGCTCCGCATCGTCGCCAGCGCGCTCGGTTCCGCCGCCGCCGCGCGCGGCGTCGCCCAGCTGGCCCTCGAGCACGTCCAGGAGGAGCTGTGCCGCAGCGCCGGCCGCGAGGTCACCGTCGGCGCGCCGGCGTTTGCCGACGACGTCCTCCGCGCCGGTGCCGACCGCGCGACCGCCGAGGGCGCGCACCATGCCTGATCTACCGTTCCCGGTCGTCGACGTCCACGCCCACTTCCCGGTGGTCAACACCATCGGCCGCGACGGCCCCCAGAACGACCCGCACCCGCTCCTGGCGGACTACGCCCGCGAGCGGATGGCACGCATGCGCCGGGAGTGGGCCACCGAGGAGACCGAGCCGCCCGCGCGCACGCCGGCCGAGATCGACGCCACGGCCGACCGCTGGGTCGCGGAGCTCGATCGCCACGGCATCCGCTGGATCAACTTCGTCACCGGTCAGAGCAACGACCTGCTCGCCGGCGTCGTCCGGCGGCACCCCGACCGCTTCGTCGGCCTCGCGCACCACCCCATGCGCCCCGGCGCCGGCGCCGAGATGCGCCGCGCGGTCGACGAGCTCGGCCTGCGCGGCTACAAGCAACTCGGGCCCATGACGGACTTCGCCTTCGAAGACCCCGGGCTGCGCGACCTGTGGGCGTTCCTGGCCGAGCGGCGCCTCCCGGCCCTCATCCACTTCGGCTTCCTCGGGCGCGGCGGCGGGGTCGTCGCCCACCCGCGCATGAGCCCGCTGTCGCTCTTCACCGTGGCCCGCGACTTCCCCGAGATCCCCTTCATCGTCCCGCACTTCGGCGCCGGCTACTGGCAGGACCTGCTGGCGCTGTGCTGGAGCCTGCCGAACGTCTACGTCGACACCTCCGG